>Ga0190367_1000075_pt1 | contig 76012 bp, 65 predicted proteins | sample 4872181011_MG_FD_171838 | JGI IMG/M metagenome (GOLD analysis project Ga0190367, IMG submission 171838) | Hydrothermal vent microbial mat bacterial communities from Southern Trench, Guaymas Basin, Mexico - 4872-18-10-11_MG | ecosystem: Environmental > Aquatic > Marine > Hydrothermal vents >...
AACTTTGCTAATAACCTTCCTTAAGTAATAATCATTCAATGGCCATAAAGTCTTAAGCCTTAAGAGCCCAGCTTTTACTCCTTTAGACCTTAGACGTCTAATAGCCTCAAGACAGCTTCTCGAAGTAGAGCCAAATGATATAATTAACACATCTGCATCATCCACAAAGTATTCTTTGTATAGGAATAGTTTATTAACATTAAGGTGTACCTTATCTATGATCCTTTTAGCGAGTTTATAATGAACTTCCGGATCAATAGTCTTCCTAATACCCCATTCATTATGAGTAGAACCTGTATACAGCACATAATACCCTTCGCCAAGTGGAGGCATTGGAGGAGCAATTCGTGGATCGGTGGAACCAAAAGGTGGTTCATCAAAGCTCTTAGGTTTTCTCCTCTCAATAATTTTTACTTCATCAGGAACTATAACCGTCTCCCAGGAATGAGCTATAAGTTCATCAGTTAACAATATAACTGGTACTCTAAGCTCTTCAGCGGTATTGAATGCCTTTATAGTTAAATCAAATGATTCTTGAGGACTCCATGGCGCATAGACTATAACAGCTTGATCGCCATGCCTACCCCATCTAGCTTGCATAACATCTCCTTGAGCAGCCTTGGTCGCTTGACCTGTAGCAGGACCAACTCTCATAACATCAACAACTACAATAGGTACTTCAACCATAACAGCATAACCAATGGCCTCCTGCATTAAACTAAAACCTGGACCACTAGTTGCAGTCATGGACTTAGCACCAGCAATACTTGCACCAATAGCGGCATTAATTGCCGCCAACTCGTCTTCAGCTTGGAAGAAGATGCCACCACGTTTAGGAAGCTCTCTAGCCATATATTCCATAAGATCACTACTGGGAGTTATAGGGTAACCAGCATAAAACTTACAGCCAGCCCTTAATGCAGCTTCAGCACAAGCGATATTACCAGACCAGAAAAATCTTTTAGACATTATGCTTAAACCTCCACACCATAGGAATTAAATCGAACTACTTTAAATTAATTTAGCAAAAATAAGGCATAGAGCTATAAACTTGAAAATCGTAGAGTATTTTTACGGGGCTTATAGCAGTGCATAAAATTGAGCAGGAAGTATTGACGTACATGTTAAATATCTTAAGAAAGCAGAAGTACCATGTAATAGGAATGCATAGTGCTGTTAAGAAGTGTCACTGGACTCATGCCGCATTAACCGAAGGAAGATTCTGTTATAAATGTAAGTTCTATGGAATTGAAAGCCATAGATGCATACAGATGAGCCCTGCAGTATTATGGTGTTGGAATCACTGCATCCATTGCTGGAGGCTAAGACCCCAAGACCTAGGATTTAAATGGGATGAAACAAAGCTTCCAGTAATCGACGACCCTGAATTCATAGCCGATATGGCGATAAAGGAGTTTAAAAGAATAATATCAGGTTACAAGGGACATCCAACTCTAAGAGAGAATTTATTAAAGGAAGCTCTAGAGCCAAAACATGTAGCAATAAGCTTAACAGGAGAACCAACACTATATCCAAGGCTAGGCGAATTAATAGAGATATTCCATAAGAAAGGCTTAACAACATTCCTAGTAACAAGAGGTATAAGACCTGACGTATTAAAAACCCTTGATCAAGAACCAAGCCAATTATATATATCAATAGAAGCACATAACGAAGAAATGTATAGAAAACTAAATGCTCCACTATTTCCAAATACATGGAGATTAGTATTACAATCACTTGAACTAATGAAAAGCTTTAAATCACCAACAGTCCTAAGAATAACAGTTATGAAAGGAATAAACATGAGCGATAAAGATGTAAAAGGATTCGCAAAGATAATAGAGCTTGCACAACCAACATATATTGAAGTAAAAGCATACATGTATGTTGGGGCTTCCAGAGAAAGATTACTGCCAGAAAATATGCCTTTGCATAATGAGGTAAGAGAATTCGCATATAAAATATCATTAGAAACAGGTTATCCGATCGTATCGGAAAGCATACCAAGTAGAGTAGTATTATTAAGCAAGCTAAAGAAACCAATACGACATGGCAAGGGTTGTCCTCAAGGATGGAAAACACCTGAAATAGGCGATGATTATAGTGGTGAATATGGAAAATACCTAGACCAAATAAGTTAATCAAAATAATACACATAAAGACTTTATTATTAACACATACCATGTGGTGATGCAAAATATTTGATAAGACAGGGAAAAAGATTACATTATTAATAATAACAATAATAGTTCTATCAGTAACAGTCTATATTTTTGCAGGTAGTACCATACCAAAGCTGACGACAGAGGAGGAATATGAAAATAATGTAAGAAAGTTTATAAACAACATCAAGATCATTGTAGAAAATATAAGAGGATTGAAGTTTCCAGAAAAGTTTGAATTGAAAATATTAAGCCGAGATTGGGTATTAAAACATTGGGGTCCTCCTCCTCAGCCTTCAAAGGAAATGTTAATTGAAGAACTAGTTTACAAGTTGAGCCTACTAGTATCACCGGATTTTAATATTACAAAAGGTAAGAGAGAATGGGCCGCCTCCTTCATGGCAGCTACTGCAGGCTATACATTGTATGTAATAAAAGAGAATTTTAATATAGCGGATCCCGTAGCTCGTAGAGCAATAGCACATGAATTAGTACACATTCTTCAATATCATTATTTTAGACCTCACTATCCTACAACGCTAGACAAAAAGATGGCTATACAAGCGTTAATCGAGGGTGATGCGGATCTCGTGGCAGATATCTATTGTAACTTAACAGGCATGCCTCCAAGACCAAAACCTAGCATACCAATAAATAATCCATATATTGCACTTCAATCATTTCCCTATATTTATGGTGAATGCTTTGTAAGCTATCTCTATGATAGAGGGGGATGGAAACTAGTAAACCAAGCATATAAAATACCTCCCATTAGTACTGAGCAAGTTATTCATCCCGAGAAATATCTCAAAAGGGAACAACCGGTTAACACTACATTGATAACTAATGAAACCGGAAAACCACTATACATTAATGTTATGGGTGAATATTACGTATTGTTAATTTTAATTACAAAGATAGGAATGTCAGAGGCCTTAAGAGCGTCAGAAGGATGGGGTGGAGATCTCCTAGAACTATTCTACGTTGATGAAGCTAAAGAGTGGCGACTTTACTGGAATATAACATGGGATACTGTAAAGGATGCTCAAGAATTTTATGATGCGTTTAATAAAGCATTAAGAAACATAGGTGCAGTCAAAATAATGAACGGCAGTAATAGAGTTATGTACAAAGTATGGAGTTATATAATTGAAGTATTTATAAACAATAGAAACGTCCTAATCAAATCCGTAAAGGAAATAAAGTAGTATGAGAGCTTATCAAACTATAATACAAACCTAATTATGGTGTAAGTCAAGAAAGTGTGCAACCATGTATATCGTGAATTTTTGTTCGGCGAGTAAGTCTATGTATGCTCAATTATATCTATCATGAATTCCTAAAATTAATTCCAGTATAACTTTTAAGAAATCTAAATGTTTTACATTTACATAATGGTAATTTATGAGAAGCTGTTAAGCTCTAGTAATAGTGGGTCCTTGAACAAAAATTATAAAAAGAGAGAAGAACTATGAGAATCCACGGAAGGTTGTAGAACATGCCCCTAGACTTTAATTTTACTGAAGAGCAAGAACACTTACGAAGAACTATAAGAGAGTTTGCAGAAAAATTTATCACTCCTAGAGTTTTTGAAATAGAACAAAAAGAGAGAATTCCCAATGAAATAATAAGAGAAATGGCAAGACTCGGATTATTCGGAGTTTCTATACCTGAAGAATATGGAGGCCTATACCTTGACCCCATAACCGCTGGTGTTATAGTCGAAGAACTTGCAAGAGCAGACCTTAGCTGCTCTACACCTGTCCTCTACCTCGTACATACAGCTTGGAGTTACATTGCACAAAAATATGGTAGAAAAGAATTTAAAGAAGAAATACTTCCTCTTGCAGCTGAAGGTAAATTATGGATAGGAATTGCAACAACAGAGCCTGGTGCTGGCTCTGATTTACGAAGCATAACCACTATAGCCAAAAAAGAAGGCGACGAGTACGTGGTAAATGGTGAGAAAGCTTTCATATCTGGTGTAAGAGAAGCCCTAGAACAATTCGAAATGGGAGGAGGTCACCTTACCTTAGTTAAGACAGCTCCGGAGAAAGGACATAGAGGAATGACAATGATGTTCATACCCATAAGGTCTCCAGGAATAGCTATAAAGTACGAAAAGGGCTGGGGTCGAAAAGGCGTATCATGGGCTAGTTATAAGCTTGACAATGTACGAGTTCCTGAAAAATATGTAATAGGCAATGAAGGTAGAGGATTCTATATAGCGATGGAAGGATTTGACTATGCCCGTGCCCTTATCGCAACAGTATGTTGTGCTGTTGCCAAGAGAGCTCTAGAATTAACTATGGATTATATAAAGCAGAGAAAGGTATTCGGTATTCCTCTGGCTAAATTTGAAGGAATACAGTTCCCACTAGCAGAGCATTGGGCACGTATCGAAGCTGCTCAATTACTTGCATATAAAGCATTATGGGCTCTCAAGATGGAAAGAGAAGGTAAAATGAGTAGATTTGAAGTCTCAAAAATTGCAGCTGAAGCCAAGATGATTGCAGTACTCACAGCAATTAGAGCTATAGATGATGCAATGCGATGGTTCGGCGCATTCGGCTATACTGAAGAGTGCCCCTTAACCTTAGCTATAAAGGCTGTAAAGAGCTATGAATGGGCTGAAGGAGCTACAGACATCATGAAGATCATAGTCGCAAGAGAAATCTTAGGAAGAGAATTCCTACCATATAGATAAGTAAGGTGTCAAAATCTTGAATATTATAGTGCTAGTAAAGCCTGTTCCAGATCCTAAAGCACCTGTACGACTAAAACCTGATGGAACAATAGATAGAGAGAAGGTCCCTCTCACAGTAAACCTCTATGATAAGCATGCAGTTGAAGCAGCAGTTAGAATAAAGGAAAAATACGGTGGAAAGGTCATAGCTATCTCCATGGCACCACCACATGCTATTGAAGTTCTTCGTGAAGCTCTAGCTATGGGAGTAGATGATGCTATACTATTAAGTGATAAAAGACTTGCTGGTTCAGATACTTTAGCTACATCCTATGCACTAAGCCAAGCTATCCGAAAAATCGGCGATTTTGATTTAATTCTCTGCGGCATGGAATCAACCGATGGAAATACGGGACACGTAGGACCAGAAGTTGCCGAATTTCTAGGAATACCCCATGTTACCTACGTAGAAAGAATTGAAATAAGGGATAGACACGTCATAGTGAAGCGCCTCGTAGAAGGAGGATACGAAATACTAAAAGTAAAGCTCCCAGCTCTTCTAACAATAACTAATACAGCCAATGAGCCAAGAATTCCCACCATAAGAGATGTTCTTAAGGCACGTAGAAAGACCATAATAGTATGGAACGTTGATGATATAGGTGTCGATCCAAATAAGGTTGGGCTTCGTGGTTCGCCGACAAGGATTTTAAAAATAGAAAAGGTAATCCTTAAGAGAAAAGGAAAGATATTCACAGAACCTGATGTAGATAAGGTAATAGAGAGTTTTCTAGCTGAACTTAAAAAGGATGGTGTAAGTTTAGTGAGGTAGCCAAAAATGAATGGTGAAATCTTTGTCTTCATAGAAACACGTGAGGGGTCTATTGTAGATTCTTCATTAGAAGTATTAGGAAAGGCTAGATTACTAGCTGACAAAGCCGATTTCAATGTAGGTGCATTACTCCTAGGATACAATATAAGGCACTTAGCTAAAGAGTTAATCTGTCGTGGAGCTGATGTAGTTCACCTTGTAGATGACAAGAGACTTGAGAAATATACAGCCTTACCGTATACAAAGGCTATCGTAAAGATAGTACAGAATGAGAAACCTGATATACTAATTCTCGCAGCAACAACTACAGGTAGGGACTTAGGGCCTAGAATTGCGGCAAGATTAAGGACAGGAATAACAGCTGATTGTACTGATCTAGACATAGGGGACTACGTAGATCCATTAACAGGGGAAAAGTTTAGGAATGTACTTTACCAAATACGACCAGCTTTTGGAGGCGAAATCATGGCTACTATAGTTACACCTAGACATAGACCACAAATGGCAACAGTAAGGCCAGGACTCTTCTCCATACCTCCAAAAGATGAATCTAGGTCAGGAGATGTAAGAGAGTGGACAATAGAATTTACAGACTTTGAAACTCAGAGTATTGAAGTTCTTGAATCTAAAAGAGAACAGAGAAAAGTAGACCTGAAATCAGCAAAAATAATAGTATCCGGTGGACGAGGAGCTGGACCTAAAGGCTTTGAGCTAATAAAAGAACTTGCAAAAATTTTAGGAGGAGAAGTTGGTGCCTCTAGAGCTGCCGTAGAAGCTGGATGGATTTCCTATGACCACCAAGTAGGTCTAACAGGTCAAACAGTTAAGCCGGAAATCTATATAGCATGTGGTATCTCGGGCGCTATTCAACATATAGTGGGGATGAAGGATTCTAGAATCATTATAGCTATTAATAAAGACCCCAATGCACCAATATTTAAAATCGCAGACTATGGAATTGTAGGAGACCTATTTGTAATATTACCGAAGCTCATTGAAAGACTAAAGTCCCAGAAACCATAACTAAATCTCCAACTTGAATCTTCACATTTTTCACTAGATTTATCAACAGAAGTCATTGATTTAATTAAACTAAGTAATGGGTAAAAAAGACTTCTTTACCTTAGTGAAGATCATCTTCCCTTCCAGACAGGTTTACGTTTTTCAAGGAATGCCTTTATACCTTCTTGAGCGTCTTCAGAGCTATAGAGTGCTATAAAGGACATTCTTTCATAATCTAGGCCTTCGGGTAGTGTTGTCTTAAGAGCTGCATTAATTGCATGCTTTGCGAACTTGAGGGCTATGGGGCTTTTCTCTATAAGTTTCTTTGCTAATTTAAAGGCTTCATCTTTTAATCTCTCTAGTGGAACTACTTTATTAACCAAGCCTATTTGTAATGCTTCTTCAGCACTTATCATTTCACCTAAAAGTATTAGCTCCTTCGCCTTTCTAAGACCAATAAGTCTTACAAGCCTTTGAGTTGCACCCCAGCCAGGCATTATACCGAGATTTATTTCTGGTTGACCAAGTTTGGCATTAGTAGATGCTATAATGAAGTCACATGCTATTGCAAGCTCTAGTCCTCCCCCTAGTGCATAGCCATTTACTGCAGCTATTACTGGCTTGCTAAGATTTTCTATCATAGTACATACTTTATGACCAAGCTCCATAAACTCCAATAACTCTACTAGAGGCTTATCTTTGAATTCTTTTACATCTGCTCCAGCACAAAAGGCTTTATCGCCAGCTCCAGTAATGACTAGTGCCCTAATATTGGGATCTTTCTCTACGTCAGTGAGAGCTGAAAGCATTTCTAGTAGAGTATCTCGATTGAGAGCATTTAGAACATGAGGTCTGTTAATTGTTATTATAGCTATATTATCTTTCTTCTCATATATAATGTTCTTAAAGGACATAACGTTATCTACCTCCAGGTACATGGAAACTAGTATTTGTAAAAACCTCTCTTAGCTTTTCTACCAAGGAATCCGGCATCTACCATGCGCTTTAATATTGTGGGAGGCATATATGCTGGATTACCCGTTTCTCTGTATAGAGCTTCTGATATCTTTAATAGAACATCAAGGCCTATGAAGTCTGCAAGTTCGAGAGGACCCATTGGCCAATTATATCCTAACTTCATAGCTGTATCAATATCCTCTGCTGAAGCAACTCCTTGCTCATAAAGTCTAATACCCTCAAGTATTGCTAATATTCCAATTCTATTCGCAATGAATCCAGGAACGTCCTTACATACAATAGGCTTCTTACCTATCTTAATTGCAACTTGTTTCACAAATTCAATAGTTTCATCTGATGTTTGTAACCCTTGAACAATTTCTACAAGCTTCATTATCTGTGGTGGATTAAAGAAGTGCATACCTACAACCTTCTCAGGCCTTTTCGTTGCAGCAGCTAAAGCTGTTATACTAAGAGATGATGTATTACTCGCTAATATTGCATGCAATGGTGCAATAGCATCAATATTGGCGAATACCTTTCTCTTTACCTCTAAGTCTTCTATTACTGCCTCTATAACGAGGTCAGCATCTCTAACCGCTTCAGTAAGATCTTGTGTTACTTTTATCCTAGATAGTATTTCTTGCATTTGTTGCTCTGTTATTAAACCTTTACGAATAGCTCTCTTTAGGCCAAAAGGACCATTAATAATGGACTCTAATCCTCGCTTTAAAGCCCTTTCATCAATATCCATGCCATAGACAATAAAACCTGCTTGGGCAAAGACCTGTGCTATTCCAGAACCCATAACTCCAAAACCTACAATTGCGACTTTTTTTAGCTTAACCATTCTTATGGCACCATTGAGACGAAATTAGTCATGCATGTTTTATATTTGTATGCTTTAGTTATTTATCTTCTTTTTACCTTCACTAAGTTATTCTACTTAAATTTCGTCTTTGTAATATATATGATATCATTTTATTCGGGTACACATCTATTTAAAGCTTAAAAGTTCTTTATTATGTATAATAGCTATGGTGTTGTATTTTTGAATAAAGAAATCTACATAGTTGACGGTGTAAGAACTCCTATAGGAAAATTTGGTAAAAGCCTTGCACGTCTAAGCGCTGTTGACCTTGGAGTTCAAGCTGTAAAAGCCTTGCTTAAAAGAACTGGATTAAGTCCCTCACACATTGACTTCATCGTTATGGGTCAAGTATTAAGAGCTGGAACAGGACAACTTACTGCTAGACAAGTAGCTATTAAGGCTGGTCTACCAATTCATATTCCCGCTATGAATGTTGACATGGTATGTGCTAGTGGTATGACAGCTATAGTAACAGGAGCTCTATACATCGCCATGGGGACTTATGACCTCGTTATAGCCGGAGGAATGGAATCCATGAGTAATGCCCCTTTCCTCATACCCGCTGAAGCACGCTGGGGGCTAAGACATTTTGTATTAAAGCAAGGACGTGGAATATTCTACGACTCTATGGTCATCGACGGCTTATGGGATCCGGTATTAGATCTAGGAATGGGTTTAGAAGCCGATAAAGTAGCACGTCATTATGGTGCTACTAAAGAGATACTGGATTGGATAGGATATGAGAGCCACCGTAAAGCAGCACAAGCCTGGTCTAATGGGGTTATGAAAAAGTATGTTGAACCCGTAATAGTTAATGGAAAGGTATTATTAAATAAGGATGAAGGTATTAAAACAGAACTAACATTGGAAGAAGCAAAAAAGCTCCCCCCAGTATTTAGTAGTAATGGCTTACATACTGTAGCTTCTTCAAGTCAACTTAGTGATGGGGCAGCAGTAGTCTTACTAGCATCTAGAAAAGCCGTTAAAAAGCTAGGTTTAGAACCCAAGGCAAGAATAAGAGGTTTTGCATATGTGGCGAGAGATACTTGGGAATTCACTGTAGCATCCATAGATGCCGCAAAAGAGGTTTTAAAGCGGGTAGGCTGGAGTATCGGCAAAGTAGATTTTTGGGAAATTAATGAGGCGTTTGCAGTAAGCGTTTTTCTAGCCCATAAACTACTCAATATACCTTATGAGCGAATTAACTTACATGGAGGAGCTATTGCAATAGGTCATCCAATAGGGGCGAGTGGAGCTAGGATAACTATAGAGCTAATTAATGTACTTGAAACACATAAAGGAGTTAAGGGAATAGCATCGATATGTCATGGTACAGGAGGAGGCGCCGCCTTAGCCATAGAGCTTTTATAGAACTCTAAAAAATAGCTTAGCAGTATTACTTCGAAAATGTCGTGTTACATGTGCACCCTATTAATGTTATTATGTATTCTTGAAGTCTTAGCTGCATCACTAGACCTTGTGTTTGGAAGAACATAAATGTTGAGGCGTTATATATTAAGATATTAATGCTTGGCTTACTATTGGTTATGATTATTAAGTTCATTATAGTTAAGTTATCTAGTCTTAGTTTATCTATAGATAACAATCTCAGATAAGGGTTTTCTCGGTCTTCGTTTTATAGGTGTCTCGTCTGGATAGCCTAAGGCTACTATAGCCGTAAGCTCAGTATTAGGAGGAGGCTCTAATACTTCATTAAATTCATCCTTCATGAAAAGTGGTACTCCAAGCCATACAGCTCCAAGGCCAAGTGAATGCGCCGCAATTAGAATGTTCTCTACAGCTGCAGCAAGACTTTGAATAGCCCAAATTCTTTCGATATCCTTAAATTCGTGAGCTAATAGCTCTCTTGTTAAATCCATGTATATAGCAATATATAAAGGCGCCAAGTAAAGTCCCTCATCTAATCTCTTTAAGAATTTCTTAATCTTATCAGAAGGCCAAGGAGTCTTGAGGGCTTTAGCGGCGTAAAACTTATGTGCCTCCTTAAGCAGCTCATAAACTCTCTTTCTCCTCTCTAAGCTTTTTACAACAATAAATATATACCAATCAATACCCCCCGCTGTAGGTGCAGATGTTGCTGCCAATAAGAGCTTTTCAATAACTTCATCTGGTACTTCCTTAGACTTAAACTTCCTAATACTTCTTCGAGACATTATAACCTCCAATACGTCCTGCCCATGAGACATTATCTCTCCATCCAATTTAAATGAACACATAATTTAATAAATATTTGATATACCTACTTGGTAACACCACTACTTTAATAATATGTAGAGGAACACTAAAATGCTTAAGTATTATTAAGGAAATCGCAAGCATTGTCAAAGTTTATAAAGCTGTAGGAACTCCAAACCTACTAGTGAGAGCCGGGGTCGCCTAGCCTGGTAGGGCGCCGGCCTGCTAAGCCGGTGGGGCAGACGCCCCGCGCGGGTTCAAATCCCGCCCCCGGCGCCACTCAATCTCCGCTCCCTTGAACAATTGATAACCTCATTTAACCTGATGAGATGTTGCTTGTCCGTCCATCTCTCATGCAATGTCTGATGCAGGTATTCTAGTATCAATTCTGGGTCTACAAATACGTGTTGATATTCGTCCATCAGATGTTGTTGAAAAGTGGATGACTGGTAAGGGGATTAAGGTTAAGGTTATGGAAGACGTTCCTGCTCTAATAGATACTGGTGCTTCTGTTACAAGTATTGATGCTGATATTTTAAGACAGCTTGGCTATCCACCAATAGGTATAACCAAGCTTTCAACACCTTCAGATAGCGTAGAGACAGCAGTATATATGGTTAGACTTATAATTCCATCCAGGATAGCACCAGGTTTTCCTCCAGCCATGCCTAGAATAGTCATAGATAATATTAGGGCTGTAGCAGTACAGTTAGGTAATCAGCCTTACAAGGAACTACTAGGTAGAGATGTGTTAAGTAAAATGGTCTTAATATATAATGGACCACAAGCACTAATAACTCTAGGATACTAGGCTAAAGAACACTACTTACTTCCTAAGCATCCTCTTAAAGAACTCATAGTTTCTATCAAACAACTCTAATGTACATTATATCAGCCCCATTAAGGAAAAGGCAAAAATATTTATCTATACGTAAACCCTACTTCAAGCAAGTAAAAATGCTGAAATGAAGTTAATGTAATGGAACATGAATAGTTTTATTTAAAGTTTTCGTCATTGTATAAAGGTGGTTTCAGCCATAATCTCATTATTAAGTATAAATTAATGCTCCCCATGTATACACTGGTAAGATGCATGTGTCTTTAACTATGAATGGCAATTGTATTATCAATCTATCAAGTCAAGTTGCATGTTATGGCCTCATGTAGCCTTAGGCATAGTTCTACTAGTCGACATCCAGTAGGGTAGCACACCGTGTGGCCTGCCCTTACTTATATAACATTTTTGCCTTTGAATTTAGGTCTAATTTTAACGTGCTTTACGATAGAATCAGTACACCCCATTACAAAGCCGAAGAGGCATACCAATCTCTTCATCAAACCCATCAAAAATACATGCTAGGATTTTATCCTCCTTTACATCCATTAGTATTCTATGTTGAACTTTACTTTCCCATTCAGAGTAATCACTTGCACGGATAGTCGGCTTTAATGCATAAATTTCATCCTCAACTTCACCATCAAGAAAATCGATGACTTCACCTTTCTTATCATCCCAAAGCTTCAAGCCCATCACCCATTAAGTGAGAAATAGAAGTATTTTTAAACACTAACATGAGTTAATGAGGGGGTGGAAAAGATAACTCCGTTACCACTTTTGGTAACAGGATCATTTTATATAAGAGGGAAAGCAATTAGTACTTAGGTGCCGTCATGGTTAAGATTAAGATTAAGAGAGTTGGATTTAGAGAGTTATCTCCAAGAGCGTTAGCAATTATTGAGAAATCCTTAAGAGAGATATTTGAAGGAAAGGTTAGACCATTAGAAGAGCTAATTAAGGAGCTAGAATCTTCGGATTAGCTATGGGATTACCTTTAGCCATGGTATCCTCTTAAAATCTTCATCAAATGTAGCTATAGCTTCTATACCATAAAGCCAGCATATAGCTGCTATTAATGCATCATTAGGTAATAGCCTATACTTAACCATATACTCTATAAGCATATCAACTCCTATACGGCTAGGTAGGTGGTTAAAATTCATGAATAGGGGGTATATGTCTTGCTCTAATAGCTCCTTAACCTTATCAATGTATTTAACTACATATTCTCTAAGCTTATACCTAGAAATGTTAAGTGCTAATCTTAGGTATCCATAGATAACTTCACTAACAATAACATCATTTACGTAACCCCTCCATTCACCATATTCAACTTTATCTATAAGCTTTTTAGCATCCTCAATACCTACAAGGTATTTAAGGAAGACGTTTGAGTCAAAGAATACCTTCATTCTCAATTTCCTCAATAACCTTATCAACATCTTCAGGTTTTAGGTCAGGTCTTCTATTAATGAGAGCGCCAAAGACTTGAGAACAGCTCCTACGAATAATTATTTCAACTTCCTCTCCTTCCCTTAAATTAAGCTCTTCTAATGGCTTTAATACGCCATTCTCATATCTAGCACGAACGACTTTAACCATACTATCTCCTCTCCTGACTTTTAATTCCACTTTAAAGATTATTTTACTTTTTCTTTGCTAATACTATAATTGCTATTACTCCTAACATTACTGCTACTAAGAACATTATTGTAACAGTATCTAGTGGTAGTGTTCTTTTCTCTATTGTTATTGTCTTTATAGCTGTAGTTGTTACTGTTTCAACTTCTGTTCTAGTTATTGTTTCTCTAACAACCTTGGTTACTGTCTTCGGATAAGTTAATGTCTTTTCTAATACCTTTGTCTCTGTTAATGTTATTGGTGTTGTTATTGTGGTTATCTCTATGATCAGATGTGTTTCTGTTAAAGTCTTAGTAATTGTAGTTGTTACTGGTGTTGTATGGTCTTTGTCTTGGTTAAGGTAATGGTTTCTGTAACTGTAGTAGTAACAGTTGTAGTAACCGTAGTAGGCGATGGACTAGGACTTGGAGATGGCGTTGGTGAAGTTTCAACAGGCTTAAACTGTGCTATATACATGTTTAGCTTTTTATCGGTTATACTTACATCAAGTTCTCTAACCTCTAGGAAACTATAGTTATCCATCTTTATCGTTCCTGAACCTATACTTGGGTTGTAGTCATAGACTTTAACGTCTATGGGGTTAGCAAGGATAGGTTTTCTATCAAGTTCAATCCATTCATAAATACCTTGAATATTCATATTAGTTTTTAGGAGTGTTATGAATGGAGCACGATATGGTATAAGTAGGTCTCCATCACTATATTTAACTGCAATAAGAAGTGGAGCGCTAAAGAGATCAGTTATATTTAATCCTCTTAAAACCGTGCCCGTACTAGTATCCATTTCAAGTATGAGGATAAAGGGTGCTACATCGCTAAATAATATTGAATGACTGACATAGAGTTTATCATCTACTAGGCTTAATGTACCTAAATAGTATCTAAGCTCTTTAAGTTCCTTACACTATACTATTTCTAAGTCTTTAGTCATCTTAATAATAAATGCTTCGAGTTTAAGAGGATTTGATGAAATATCTATGTAAATGTATCCATCTGGATCAAAAACCATATCTGTTGGTATTGTCATATTCTTTAGGATGATGTTCTTTAAAATATTTCCATTAGAGTCTATTTTAGCTATAAATGTATGAGGGTTATTGTTTTTGTCAACTACTATACCTGTAGCATAGATGTATCCTTCTTCATCAACATATACGTTAACTGCACGTTCATAAAGGAAATCTATATACTTTAGTATTTTAACCCAAACAATATTGCCTGTAGTATTGATCTTTGCAATGAATACCCTGAATTCTTCAGTACTCTTGTCATAGAATTCTCCTAAAACGTATATTGATTTATCTTTTTCATTAAATGCTAGACCTGTTATGTAGTCATCTAGGAGTGGTGATACTAGTCTTAGAATCCTTTTTACTTCACCGGTATCTTTATTTATAATTGCAATGAATGTGTCTAGGTCATAGCCTCCAGTTACACCCATAGATCCAGCAATATAGATCATGTTACCTGAAATAACTAGACCAGCAACACGTTCTACGTAGGGGCTTTGATATGGTATTTCCAGGACATATTCCTTAGCCCAAAGCATGTCACACGAACTATTAAGCTTAATTAACAGTATATCATGTATGTAGTTACCTGTAAAGTAAATTGATCCATTAACATCAACATCCATATGGGGTATTATAGTAACATCAATAAGCTTACCCCAATACTCTTCACCACTACTTAATACCATTATTGAATTAACGTTAACTACTAGAAGTATTAGGGATAAGGATAACATTGCTGCTATAAATAGGGCAATAACGCTCTTCATAATAATCTCCTAAGAATATGATGATTACTCCAATACATATAAAGCCTGCGAGAATTATAACTTCTGAATTAATAGAAAAGAATGAATAAGTGATTCTGCTCTGTAAATACTTACAAGGTGACAATATGTTAGAATTACTTCGTGTTACAAAGAGGACATTTATACTATTAGTACTCCTGATTTCAATGTTTAACATTGATATTATTAGTAGTTCATCTGGTGATATATACTATTATTATGTATATGTGCCTTTGAGCGGTGTTGATAGCCCTTGGATTAATATCTATATTAGTGTTCCTCAACTTCACTTAGTGCTTTCAGATATGAGTGTTAGAGAGTGGAGTATTAACCTTAAATATGTTTTACTTAAGCTTAGTAAAGTAGAATCATATGGTAACGTAAACTACGAGTATAGTACAATTTATAATCATAGTGAAAAACTAGTTATAGAAACACTATATGAAGAACCAAATACAGAGTTTAAAGCACGTATAGCTATGAGCGATGGATTTATCGAATTAAAGACATGGATTAACAATACCATCTTAAGATACGTTAAGCTAGAGTATAGAGTTATTGAACCAACAACACCCTTCAAAAAATATGGTGGTAGAGTAAAGTATTTAGTTAAGGGAGTACTTTATGGTGAAGAATTTAAACAATATACTCCAGAGCAAGTTAGGGAAAGATTAGGAGAAATACTTGCTAATGAAATAGGATTTATTGAGCCATACTATAATGAAATACCTCTCGAAGAATGGGGGAAGTTTATTGAGTTTAAGCTTAATAGCCTTGAGTATAGGTATGGCAAATACTATGTAGAATTTACATTAACCACTTCAATATCACTTGACTATGAACTTATAATACCAATATCTAGTCCAGCAGAATATGCTATTATCTCAAAAACTAAACCAATACCAGGTAGAGGCTATATTGTTGAAAAGCTAATTAAAATACACATGGTTAACTATATACCTGATATTGCTGTTAAAAAGCTATATGAATGGTATGACCTATACACTAATAGTGTTGAAAGATTCCGGAAAATAGCATTTAGTGAAGGAAAACCATTTAAAATCTATTATACTAGGTATATTCTAGGTCTTGAAAAGGAGTTTAATAGGGTTATTGGAGTTGTATTACAGGCGCCCGGTATTATACAAGATCCATTTCTATGGTTTGGATTATTTGATGTAGTAAAGCTAGGTCTTACATCAAAGTTAGTAGTAAACTGTAATGCTACGTTAAGGGATATTAAACCTATACCATTAGAGCTTCAGGGAAATAAAACATATATTATACTACATTCTCCTAGAGTAACATTATTAGTTGTTTTCAGGCTTAATAGTAGTGGTGTTAATGATACATTGAAGAAGGTTTCTGCAATACTTAAGTCAATTGATGGTTATAGGATTAGCGATGTTTTAAGGAAGTGGGATGAGGGATGGTTTACATGGATGTCTTTAAAGCGTTATACTCCAAGACCATACTATTATATTCCAGAACTAGATATAGTTACTGGTATCCCCATATACTTCTTAAACATAACCTTACCTGCATGGACTGAAGATATATGGTGGTACTGTTAACAATGTCAGAAGTTTAATGAAACAAGAATACTAGATAGCCTATGTTCAATATATGGACCACTACCATATGTAGCTGATGCACTATTCTACCTAGTACATAAACCTCCAAAAACAATACCACCTGAAACACCAGTACCTGAGACAACGACAACACCATTAACAACTCCGCCATTAATAGAAGTAACACCTATAGAAACTATTTCTCCAATAGAAACAACTATACAGCAACCACCAATACCTGAAATAACAACTACACCACCAATAACTCCCTCAACAACGGTCTTAGAGTCAACTACACCAGTAAAACTAGCTCTAAGTACACAGTACATCATATTACTAGCAATACTAATAGCATTAATAGTAACAACAATAATACTATTGAAGAGAAAAAGATAACAGAAAGGTGATAATATTTCTAATCATATATCCCAAGGACATTATCAGGTTGTCCATAGTCTTGGATGGTGCTAGCTATAGATACCTCCGCAGACACGATGATTCCAATAGTTGGTGACTCCTTGGATTGTACAACGGTCTAAGAGCATGCCCTAGTGATGAACATAATGTTATTATCAAGTAATGCTATAGCTCTTATGTCCTTGAAGGCTCGTCTACTCCTTGCTGTTCTCGGCGTTGTCCCAGTGTATGCTGGTGTTTATGGTATTAGAGCACTTGCTTATTAGTATTTGAGATTTATGCGAAAGAGCTGTTGATGAGGATATGAGCTTATGACCCTAAGAAGGCTTACCCATAATGTAGCTTCTAATTTCATTAATCCCCTTACCGAAGAGATATATGCGGAGATATAGGAGATAAAATGATGTATTTCTAAAATGAAGACGATAAAGCTTGACTACATTAATTCCTCTTCAATTTTTCTTATGAGCTTGTTAAAGAGTCTTCCTATGATGATGTTTTCAAGGGCTGCTAAGCATTCCTTTTCCATACTCATAATTGATTGCGGAATCAGAAATTCATCTATTGCCTCATTTAAGGGCATCTTTAACCCAATGGCGTTCCATACGGCCAAGAAGCCTAATAGAGCAGTATAAGGGCTGTTAAATTCTAACTTAACTTCTTTATTGTTATCTCCTATAATAGTAAGGGTGTTATCTTGGATTTGAATATTTTTATATCTTTTAATATTACTTCTTAGTGGCTTAATAAGTAGGTTCTTAACCTTAACCGCATTGGGGTAAAGTGATGGTCTTATGAAGCAGTGAAGTATGAGAAGCATAAGATACCATACTATAGATAAACTTGTTGCTATAGTTTCAGCTTCAGCTTTACTCTTGCTATAAGCTTCTTTAATTATATTAAGAAATTCATCAATAGTGGCAAGAACGTGCCTTACTCTTGGACGTGGTGTATCGCCTTTGGACCAGGGACTTATATATCTTAAGTACTCCCTTACTGGAAGTAAGTTAAAAAGCGCTGCAAGAACTATAGACAAAGCTCTGTTATGAGATGTTATTATGTTAAAGTTATCACCTATCACTATATGAATATCCCTATTTATGCATTTACTGACTTTAGAGGAAATGTATGGTACAGGAAGCGATAATATTTCTTGGCTGGTATTTGGTATGACAATTCGCCAGCTATTAGTTAATTCTACGCATCTAGCATATGAAGGTTCATGAGCGTGAGATTTGTCACGTAATCTTCTATCAACAGTGTCCTTGGGCTCAGGGAAAGCCTCTTCAATGCGAGGTAATTTCATCCTCTTCCTCTTCTCATATATTTTGTCAATATCATTTAATCTAAATAAATGTTTAGGAACTTTAGACAAACTTTTCCACATAGTAAACTTAAAACCATGGATATTCCTAACTGTAGTTGATGGTATAAGAGGCCATTTTACACAAAATACTGGAACTTTCTTACGCCACTTGGCAGTAATCATAGCAAGACCTAAATCTCTGGGCTTTGGTTCTTCTATATAGCCTCTCGCCGTGACTTGTGAGGCACTATTTAATAAAAATAGTACACCAGGAGGATAGAGTTCAAGACTATTTCTCATAGTCTCTATATCTACTTCGAAATATTCATTAAAATGAAATTCAGCGCCTACAAATACTGCTATAAGCGTATTATTAATTTTGATGATGGGACTTAGCTTTTCATATCTCTCTATAGGGAATTCAGGCTCCACTTCATCTTTCATCAACTTGATAAGCGTATCACTCATAGTACCCCTAATGAAACCTTTATCTTCCATCAATGTTCACCTCTTCACAGATAGTATTAACGCGGGATAACTGGTAGCTCTTATGAACAAATTCTCACGTGAAACGTCCAGCACGCGTAGATATTCAGAACTCTTTTCAAGAAAGTCTATGAACTGTTTTCCCCATTCTGAGGCTACAAATCTAGCATCAACAAGTATTGCAAGGATTCCTCCCGATTTGAGCATATTCGATACTTGAATTATAAAGGGAACAAATATGTTATGATCTCTCTTGCTGAAATATTCACTCCTTAATTCATCAATTGATATAATTTTATTCATATATTCTTCAGCTACTTTATCTGGATCGGAGCATTTCATACTGGCTAATGCCTCACGAACCTTCTTTTTAACTTCACTTCTTCTACCCCATGGGGGATTACCTATAAGAACATCAACACCATTTTTAAGAACATTATAGGCGTTTTTCATTTCTATATCGAGCTCTCGAATAGGGGCTTTGAGCTCGTTGATGTATCTTTTCGAGCTAGGCACTAAATAATCTAGAATGGTCTTCGCTTTACTCCTCTTTATTACTTCAGCTAGTTTTAAACTATCGCTCCAGTACACATTTACATGAAATGGTGGAGGGACATGCAACGAGAGGAGCATGAATAATTCTGTTCTTGCTGTGAGTACTGCAAGGGGATCTATGTCTATACCGTAGACTTTATGTATAAGCCTAGACGCTATTTCAGATCTATCAAATTCTTTCTTAACCCCATAATCTATTGCCTTTTCTATAAAGCCTGCAAGAAAACTGCCTGAACCACAGGCGGGATCTAGTATTTTGACTTGTACATTTAAATATACATCATTAACATCAAAATTTATGTAGTTTTTTGAGGAGGCTTTCTCTATGAATATTCTTAAAGCATCAAGTACGAATTTAACCAACTCATACTGCGTGTAGTAAGCTCCTAGAACTACCTGTTCATGTTCGCTTCTGATAAATTGATACAAAATACCAAGGACATCCTTGCCTTTCGGTGGTTTATATCTCATTATATAATCTATTATTGTCCTTAGCCTTAAATTGAGACTCGTGTATATGTCCTTAAGAGCATTTCTAACGGCACTTTCATACTTATCACTATATGGAATCCACCAATTGAATAAATCTATGTCGCTCTTGAATACTTGAGGATATTTTGTCGCCATATAATCCTGAACCCATATGAAGTAAGATAAGTATCCTATCTCACCGTTTCTTGCAGCCTCTCTTATTAATTCAGGCGAAGTAACTGTTGCCGTGAGCCCGCTATTGAATGTAAGAGTGAGTTTAGCTAAAATCGCTGCCACGGTTTTTGCAGCGAAGTCTTCTTCAGTAATGATAGCAGGTAGAATGTCTTTAAGTAGTTCGTACTCTCTTATGTTAATTCCTTGATTTATAAGCCTATAGTATAATTTTAATATTACTTCTTTAAGTAAAATGGCTTTATCTCTTATTTTCTCAGCATATGTTATAGGAGAAGTTATTTTAATAGGTGGAGGCACTACTGTTCCAAGTATTATGCTTCTCATTTGCATAAGTTCTTCATAGACCCAATTTACATCCTTTCCTCTAATAATGACTTCCTTTTCGTGAATAAGGTCATCCCTTCTCTCATCATACCTATAGAGCTCTAGCCTACTTAGGTCAGCAAGTATACCCCATGTAATGGCGGCAGTCTTCAAATAACGTTTAAGTTGTTCATAGGCATTTTCTCCCTTTCTTGCCCCTAATTTGTGCTCTAGTTCCTTTCTGTTATTTGATGTTCCTGATTTTACTTCAGCAATAAGGAAATCTATGCCTGTAGCTTTATCAAAGAGAACTATATCAGGAATGTCACTATTGTAAGGTAAATGAGATCTCGACCAAGAATTAAACGTCTCCTCAAAGAGATCGGCAAGCCTATGTTTGATATCGTCATGCGTGGCATTTACCGGGAGATTCATAAGAGCTTCAATATACTTCTTTATAATTTTTGTTCACCTCCAAGGATTTTTTCTTATGAGCAGCCTATAGCCTTAAGTAAAATCATCCTTTTTCCTTATTATCCTATGATATCTTCTTACTCTCGCCTCGATCAAGATTAACATGCTCCCTACAACACACGTTATAAAAATTTTATCGGACATGTTTAAAAGCGAATGCTAAGGTAATACTTTTTGAAGAGATAGAGAGTGTCTATGGTAATGCCAAAGCTAAAGTTTAAACCAAACCTTTATCCTATAAGGGTTTAGTTTAATGTTAAATTTTCTATAGTCTTTTGAAATTTATATCCCTGCAAGCATGAGAATTTAAAGAGAATAATATTGACAAACTATACGTATGTTTAATCATCAAAACAAGTTCTAGGCCTAAAGGCAGCTGAGGATATACTGTTGATTAAGACTGCTAGGTTATATTTATAGACTATTATGAATTAAATGTTTATTTTCAGGTTCCTACATCTCTAGGCTAAGGTTAATGTTTCTTAAGCATGGAATTAATGGAAAAGAATCTAAGATATCTTATACCTCTAAAGGAATAGCGAAATACATGTAAATATCTCAAGCCATTATAAGCCGTAGAGAATGAGTAAATGTCTTAAAATTCAGGTCTTTATTCTAGAAGCCTTAAAGTTAACTTGCGATGATGGAATATGCAATAAGATCTAGAATATGGTAACCTAAAGGTAACTATAATGAAATTGTGATAAAGAATTTAATCAGCATAGAAATTAGATGCCTAGAATTAATATCTAAAATTGCTTCAACAAAAATCTTCTAAGACAATCGATCCAGAAGAACTCGAAGGAAAAGTTAAAAGCATAATAGGTATATCACGATTAGCTAGGTAGCGGGGATTCATTACTATTGAAAAAATGATATATAAATTTTGTAATTTGTAATCAAGCAATTTAAGTTCCAGACTTTAAAACTAAGTCCTTAGAGCGAGGAAGGGTGATTTCATATCTTATTTCATATGTAAATTTACGTTTAACTTTCGGTTTATCTGATATGGTTTCCAGGTAATTGATGAATTCTCTTATTATTTCGGGTGTTAAAATTAATTCTCTATCCCACGACTTATCTATTCTACAGGATATGAATAGTGTTTTTGATTTTCCTTGCCTTCTAGATCCTCTCTTCTTTACTAGGTACTCTAAGTATTCATCCTCAAGTACGCATTGAGCTTTAAATACTTTACAGTCTTCAACAACTATTCCCCAAGAACGTATTAATTCATCTTGGTTTTCGAAATATTTAAACCCTACTTTTTCTCCAAGATATATCTTAGTAACTATTGCTTTCAATAACTCATCATCTATTAGCTCTCTAGACTCTTTAACTTCCATGCAATTAATTTTTCTAGCATGTTATCGCTAAAAGCAACACATTTATCTTCAGCACAAATAGAAGTCCACTTTTCATTCTTTTCCCTATATACCCATACACTTGCTTGGAGCCTTAGCTCGCATTTCACATTATTTACCAGTATAGAGGCAATTCATGAATTAGTATTTAAAGTCTAAACTCTTGCATCCTCTTAGGATTCGTCTTTGGTTTTCTTTAATTCTTTAAGATATATGTTTGTTGTTTTAATGTATAGTTCATCTGTTAGGTCATAATATTCGTATGCTTCATCAAATGATATGGTACTACAACAGTAGAGCTTTTTGCACGCATCAATAGCTTTACCTATATATTTTACGTCTAAAACTTTAGGTTTGACATTCCTTAGCGTTTCCGCCATATTCTTCCAAGTAAATGTCTTTGGCTCTAGGTTTTCATAGGCGTAGAAAGCCCAAATTGCCTTAACATAGTTCTTTAACACACGCCTATAGTTCCCAGATTCTAAGCCTGCTCTAGCACCCAAAAACCTCTTCATAAGCCAAAGCCTTAACTCCACTAAACTAACCCTGGTATCCCTCCTCAGGTACTGCTCTATTCTCTCACCTAAAATTAACTTCTTAGGTGTTGTTAGGAACATTTTAGTTGCAAGAGCGCTTGGCTTATTCCAATCCCATTCAATTATAAGCCCATTTCTAGGATAAGGTAAGATAACCACTGATACACCATTAAACTTAATCCATGGAAACTTAACGCGCCTATGAAAAACTAGGATATCTACATCACTATAACCATAACATGCTTCAGACGATATAGAACTACCAATAAAGTAAATAGACTTCATATCTTTTCTCCATGAACATTTTCTTTTAACACCTTTTTATTACTTGTTTAGGTGTTATGTTTGGAGTTTCTTGTTTTAGCATAGGCATAAACTAGACCTTAATGCATGAGCTTTAGCTATAATACTATTGTTCATAATATTCATCATACTAGTCCTGTTAAGACAAAGTCGAGAACATTTCCTCATACGTAAACTTCAAGGTAAGTAATATAATATTGAATGCTGATAGATTACATGCTATCTTTAAATAAATTATGTTGCGCTATCAACGCTTTGTATGAGCTTGCGTAGTTTATATACCTCTAATGCTATTTTTACTTGTATCCATGAACTTGCTCCGATGGTACATGTACCCATGAGATTCAGATCTTGTCCTGTTCCACTTATTCCTTTACTCCATCACAATACCTATGTAATATTAGTAATTCCTATAAATTCTAAAGTCATACTATCGAACGTCTTCGATTCGTGATGATGGTATGGGCATGTACTTCACCAAAATCCTATTAGGAATTTCCTAATCCTATCCTAATCTTATAATGAGCTAGGAGATATGGCAAAGTATATTATCGTCCTCTACGTATATAGTTACCATATTAAGGTGGAATACCTGTGACCTATATATTAAGGATTGCATACTACATAGCTTTAATGTTATTGATGATCGTCATCTCTTTCTTAGCTATTTCACCATACAGTCAGCAAGTCATGAATAATTCGGCAGTTCTCGTTAACCTTAACATTGAAATAGGTGGTGGAGCGGTAGAATTAATTACTAGAGCTTTAAATACCATGGAATCAGTTAATGCTAATACCTTAATCTTGAAAATTGATAGTTATGGTGGTTACCTGGGAGCTACAGATACAATAGTTAGAAAACTCATTGAAGCTAACATTACATGTCATGCATGGATACCTCCTGGGGCTAAAGCTGTTTCAGCAGCTTCACTCATAGCTTTAGCAAGTAATAAGATATACATGGGGGAAGGCAGTAGTACTGGTGCTGCTATGCCCTATCCGGCTGATGAGAAAGTGGTAAATTATGTAGCTTCTAGGTTTAGAGCTTTAGCGGAGAGACATTTTGATAGAAATAAAACTCTTGTTGAAATAGCAGAGAGGTTTGTTAAAGAAAACCTTGTATTAACTGGTGAAGAAGCATATAGTGTGGGATTTGCATATCAAGCTAATACGCTTTCTAAAATTCTAGATGAAAACGATCTATATATTGTCGAAGAAATTGGGCCTAGCTATTGGGAACAAATAGTAACATTAATTTCAAGTCCATTAATAGCACCCTTAATGTTTGCTGTAGGTACAATGCTGATTTTTGCTGAAATAATGATAACTGGCTTCCAGGGATATGTAATAGCTGGTATACTCCTAATCGTACTAAGCCTTTACGGTATGGCTGTGGTAACCCCTAATCTCTTAATAACAATTCTCCTAATCATGGGATTCCTATTGATAGTCATTGAAGTATATGTACCCGGCTTTGGAGTTTTCGGTTTAAGTGGTATCATAGTTATGGCAATTGGTGTTTTCATGCTATTTCACGGCCAACCTTATAAGGTATTAACTCCCATCCATATAGCCTTCTTAGTAAGCTTACTATCTTTTGCAGGATTTATGACATTCGTATTCTTTAAAGTGGCGAAGGTTATGAGGAGAAAGTACCTTAAGTTTGAAGAAAAGCTCAAAGGTCAAGTGGGGATAGCTAAAACCGCTATTAAATCCAATAAGCCTGGAATAGTTTATGTCAATAAGGAAGATTGGACAGCGTTTTCAATAGACGATGAGATTTCTCCTGGAGAGGAAGTAGTCGTTGTTGAAGTAAGGGGGCTCAAGCTCTACGTTAAGAAAGCTATAGAGTAGTATCTAAGTTACCGTACCTTTATATACTTAAATCTACATACATTCCCCTATCTGAGAATAGTGGTGTAATAGTAAATGGATCTAATAACTATGATATTCGTATCATTAGTATTTCTGGTAATTGCAATAGTGCTTTCTAGAGCTATAAGGATAGTTAGAGAGTATGTAAGACTCGTAGTTTTTAGACTTGGAAGACTTATAGGAGCTAGAGGTCCTGGATTGGTTCTCTTAATACCCTTTATAGATACTGCTAAAGGAGTTGATTTACGAGAATTTATGTTGGATATTCCCCCACAAACATGTTTTACTAAGGATAATGCTCCTGTAGACATAGATTTATTCATATATCTTAAAGTCTTTGATCCAATAAAATCAGTTATTGAAGTTAAAGATTTCGTAAACGCATCAATAGGTATAACAATAACTACGCTTAGGGCCGTAATAGGTGACCTTTCGCTCGACGATGTACTTGCAAAGAGAGATCATATCAATAACCTCCTAAGAACAAAGCTAGATGAGATCACAGACAGGTGGGGTATTAAAGTAACTGCAGTAGAAATTAAGGAAATAAGACCTCCAAGAGACGTACAAGACGCTATGATTAAACAAATGGCCGCCGAGAGAACCAAGAGAGCTATGATATTAGAAGCAAGCGGAAGAAAACAAGCCGTTATACTAGAAGCTGAAGGACATAAGGAGGCATTAATTAGAGAAGCTGAAGGAGAAAAGCTTGCACGCTTACGTAGAGCAGAAGGTTATGCTATGGCTCTTGAAAAAATAAATAACATAGCAATGAAAGTAGGCTCTAATACAATATACCTACAATATCTTGATGCCCTTAGAAAAATAGGAGAATCAGGATCAACAAAAATAATACTACCATTAGAGTTAACAACTGATATCCTAAGAGTAGCACAAAGATTTATAGCCGAAACAGAATAACTATAAACCCCTTAAATATAGTTCATTTTTTATCAACATTAACACAATGTCGCATTTTATTAAGGTTTGTATAATTAAACAGGAATAGTATGGGAATAAAGTATATAAGAATTAATTAAACACAATCTTTTAGGAAATAATACTATGAAAGTGTCAGTAAGATACAGTATCTCAGAAATTATATCAGCTCTACTTTTAACTATAATCGTACTAAGCGCAATAGGTATACTATGCATATTCATGAGTAATTACTTTACTGAACGTAAAAGCGTTCTGTATTTAATTTATAGCTCTAATGCCGAGAAGTTAAAAGAGCGAATTGCAATAGTATATGTTCATTATAATGATACAGGGCTTTACCTGTGCATTTACAATTATGGATATGTTAATGCAGAGATAGGTTCACTGTATATTAACAACACTTTAATCAATAAGGAATTAATAACCCCGCTGAGCTTGCCAGTAAATAAACTAACTATAGTCTATGTTAATGTACAGCTAAGTGAAGGAGTATACTACATCAAAATCATAAGTTCGAGGGGTAACACTTATGCAACATTCATTAAGATATAGACGTGGACAAGCAGGCATAGCAACAATATTGCTAATTCTTGTAGGTACATCTATTTTCATGTCCCTAGTCTATGTAACTTATGAACTTATATCATATTATGAATCTGAAAGACAAAAAATCAGCCAATTAGAGACCGAAAGACTAGAAGAAAATATAATTATTGAGAAAATAGGACAAGGACTAGGCACCATACATTTAAATATAACCAATGTAGGAGCGGTACCAGTCCTAGTAAGATATGCTATTGTCGTGTATGTTGAAGGAGGAGAATTAAAGTTCGCTTATGACGAAGTAAATGTATACCTAAACATCGGTGAAAGCTTATATAATGTTAAACTTGATATATCTCCGCCTACGAATCTTAAATACATAATATTGGTAACAAGCCGTGGTAGAAGCTTCATAAAAGTTGTTGAAACAACTTCTTCAAGATCAGGGGGTAAAATATAGTGATTCTAAAGAAAAAGCCTCGAGTAGAAAGAATTCTTCAAAGAGGTATAAAGCTTGTTTCGCTAGGCATTACTGGAAAACTACGTAAAGTTGTAGAAGAAGGCGAAAGACTAACATCATATAATGTTGGTATCCCAAGGGTAGACATCTATGAATACGAAGGAAGAGGATATTATATAATAAATGAACCTTCACTATCGTCGAGAGAAGTAGAAATATACTACAAGATAATGGATGAATTATATTTCTCTCTTAAACCAATAGTAGAGGTAGATCCATCTAAAGTCTTAGACGAAGTATTTAAGACTATGAGCAAAGTTTATAGAGATATAGATATTAACAAAATAAAGTACTATGTTATAAGAGATACCCTAGGTTACGGACCTTTAGATACCTTAATGAGGGACCCCAGAATAGAAGATATAAGCTGTGAAGGAATTAATAGACCCATAAGAGTCTTTCATAGAGATTTTTCATACTTAGATTGGCTAATAACTAATATTATATTTGAAGATGAGGAAGAAGCTAATCGAATGGCCTTATTATTAGCACATAAGGCTAGAAGACATTTATCAACTGCATTTCCCATAGCTGAAGGAACTTTACCAGAAAAACATAGGATAGTAGTAACTTATGGATTTGAGGTAACACCCTTTGGACCAGGATTTGCCGTTAGAAAGTTTAGAGAAGAACCCCTATCAATAGCCCACTTAATAAAATTTGGAACAGTCTCACCTCTAATGGCAGCATATTGGTGGATAATACTTGAAAACAAAGGCTCAGCATTCATAGTTGGCGAGATGGCATCCGGCAAGTCCGTACATCCAGAAAGCACCTTAATGGCACTTATAGATGGCGTTCCTAGGATTTTAACTATAGAAGAATTATGGAGATTGTTGGAAAGCAAGGTAAAAACAGTAAGCAGGACTAGAGAAATAGAGTATATAAACCTGAGGGATACCAATGTTAAGATTCTAGCACTTAATGGCCTTAATATTGAATGGCAGAAACCACAATACATCATAAGACACAAAGCACCACGAAAACTAGTTAAAATAAAGCTTTATAGCGGTAGAGAACTCATTGTCACTCAAGATCATTCATTACTAGTACTAAGACCTAACGGGATAATAGATGTCATAAGACCGCAAGATCTTAATAAAGGCATGTACTTAATAGGAATGAAGAAACTAAAACTGCCTACAATAAGTAAGCACTTGTTACTACAAGAAATAATTAAATTACTAGGTCAGCAAGGACTACTATTTAAGGTTAAAGGGCTTGAAAGGAAGATATACTATCACGAAGTTCTAAGAATACTAAATCACAATGACCAAATAACGGACATCTACATAACAGGCTTAAATACAAAAACTCAAGTACCATTAGAAGCAATATTTAAACCCGAATTTGGTTATCTACTAGGTCTATTCATATCTGAGGGATACGATAATGGGCAAGAAGTACATTTATATATAGGATCCTCTAATCAAGAATTAGAGAATAAACTAGAAGAAATAATTAAGAAACTTGGACTAAGGTATAGTAGACACAAACTAAAGACCTGTCTCAGAATAAGCTTTCCTCCAATAATCTCTAAAATTATAAGAGCCTTTAATTGTGGTAAGAAATCAGATGAGAAACAAATACCTAGTATAGCATGGGCTATAGGACGTGAATGGCTCATACACTTAATTGCAGGAATTATAGACGGAGACGGTTATGTGTTTGAAAAAGGAATAGAGATAACTACCTCTAGCAAAAAATTAGCATATGGCTTACTTTACGCGTTTACAGTATTAGGAATTTATCCAACACTGAGGATTAAAACTAATAAAAGAACTCTAAAGAAGTATTACACAGTCTATATCCCAACATATTGGATTGACGAACTCAATGAAATACTACATACAATAATACCATCAAAACAATCCAAGCTATTAAGAGGAGTAAGCTCAAGAACAACATTCCATTCTGAAATAGATATAATTCCCAAGGAGTGTTTATACTTACTATCAAAGAAGGCATCAAGAGAAATACAGATGTATCTCCGCGGGCTCTATTATTCAAACGAAAAAGCAAGTAGAAAGAGCTTAACAAAGTACTATAATATGTTGCCTAAGGAAATTAAGAACCTCATTAATTCAAACCTTATATTCGAAAAAGTGAAGGAAGTAGAGATCATAGAAAGTAATGCTAAACATGTTTACGATATTGAAGTCCCTGGTGTAGAGAACTTTGAAGTAAATACAATATTTGTACATAATACAACATTAATGAATGCTTTACTAACACTTCTCCCTCCTAACGCTAAGATAGTTACAATAGAAGATACTCCTGAATTAAGACTACCACATATTGGATGGAAGCCTTTTGTAGCAAGACATACCTACACTTTAACAGGTAAGGAAACCGAAATCTCATTATTTGACCTAGTTAAATTAGCCTTAAGAGAAAGGGCTACATGTATAGCTATAGGAGAGATTAGAGGAGAAGAAGCCTACGTCTTTATACAAGCTTTAGCAAGCGGTCATGGTGGAGTATGCCTTAAATATGATGAACCCATGGTTATACGAAGAAACGGCATTGTAGAAATTACACCTATAGGTAAACTCGTAGAAGAATTCTTCAACGGAAAAATACATGGAAAAATTGAAGTACTATCATATGATCATAAACATGGACTTAGATGGAGAGCGTTAAAGAGAGTAATTATGGTTAATGGAGTAACAACATGGGTTAAAATAAGAACTAAGGAAGGTAGAAGTATTGAAGTTACGTCAGATCACCTAATACCAATTCTTACAAAGAATAATTCAATAAAATACAAAAGAGCAGTAGAGATTAAGAAAGGAGATAGAATTCTTATAGCCTCTAAATTACCCGTTGAACCTAAGTTTACAACAATAAATGAAATATTAAATCTACTGAACAGAGATGAGATCATAAATATTTATGATGGCTTTCCGATACTCAAATTAGATGAAAACTTAGGATTTATCTTAGGATTATATGTTGCGTTAGGTGTAATCGAAGAAAATCAAGTCATATTTAACATTAAATCTTACAACGAAGAATTAATTAAAGAAATTATCAAATCATTCAATGAATCATTCAATATAGAACCTAGCATCAGGAAGGAGAGAGGATTTATAATCTATGTAAATTCTAAACCTTTAGCACTTCTATTAAGAAAACTTATTGGTAATAAATTAGAGAATAGGGATTTACCTTGTCTTTTACTAAACACACCTCAAGAATTTAGAATGGGTATAATAAAAGGATATTGGTTAGGAAGAGGATGTTTAACAAGTAACGGGAGCAAATCCATAGTATTAGTAGAAGTTCCATCGAGAGACTTAGCTTATAAGATACACTATCTTATGAAATCCCTAGGCATTGAAAGTATTATAAAGGAGGTATCAGTAAATAAGCCAAATAATGTAAACAATGCAAAACGCTACTTAATAGAGGTAAGAGAATTCCAAAGCATTGATATACTTAATGGTATACGTAGTATTAATGCCTCTAAAAATGAAGTTCCTAGAGGCAAGGTAAGAGATGTATACTTGGATACCGTCGAAGAAGTTGAAGTTTATGTAAGCAATGAGCCTGCGTATGATATTGAAGTTGAAGCAAATCATATGTTCGTTCACGGATCTTCGATTATAACACATAACTGCACTTTTCATGGAGATTCTCTTGAGAGCATGGTTATGAGGTTAACTACACCACCAATAAATGTTCCATTATCGTTCCTTCCACTAATAAGCAATGTTATCATTACAAGATATATTAGGATACCTGGTAGAAGACCTATGAGGAGAGTTACAAAAGTATATGAAATAACAGGTTTAAAAGGACCTACCGAATTAGAGTATAAGGTGATTTTTGAATGGAATATTCTTGAAGATAAACATTACCCCGATGATCCAGAGGAAGTTATTAAGAAGAGTATTAAACTTAAACGAATTGCAACTTTACTAGGATGGGATGATGAAATACTATTACAAGAACTTGTGAGGAGAAGAGATCTATTAAAGAAGTTAGTTGAAGAAGGAAAACTTTCGTATAATGAGGTTGCCTTAGCTATTCAGAATTATTATAAAGAGGTTTGGAAACCATTACATTAGCAATTAGAATTAGACTGCTATTATTTCTTATCATTAGCTCTATTTTATCGATAGCTGAAATATTATTTGCATTAATGTCGAGAAACACCTTACTTATAATAGCTAGTCTAGTATGTTTAGCTATACTCTTACCTTTACTCTCAACAGTATTAGCGATATGGGAGGAGATAAGAATACAAATTATCAGGAGCTTTAGAGCAGAAAGACCAAAAAGGATAGCTCCTTTAGATAGGATATCATCAAGTATTACATTACGTAAAATAAGTAATTTACCAGTATTTAGACACATAATTATGCTGATAGCAAAGAGGCTTAGAGAGGATGCTGTTAAAGCGGGAGTATATACACATATTGAATCCCTCTTGGCAATAATCTTCCTCTTAGTATTTGCTTTCATAATACTGGTTGCGGTATCACTACTTCTATTAATTTATATACCATTACCATTAATTATTAAAAATATATTGACGCCATTGCCTGCCTTGCTTCCAATAACATGTATGGTGTTACTATTATCAATTCCTTCATATTTTCAAATAAAGAAGATGAATAGGGTAAGCGATATAGGAGATGAATTACCATTCTTTATCCTCTATGCATCTATAGTTCAAAGAGCAGGGATAAACCTATACCAAGCATTTGAGAGAATAGTGAATAAAGGTATATTTAAAGCACTAGAAAAGGAGGCTAAACACATCATAAGACTATTTACATTCTTTACACATAGTCCCCTTGATGCACTAGATGAATATGCAAATTTCAACCCAAGTGATAAGTTGAAAAGTATAATTAAGGGCTACATTAGTGTCTTAAGAAGTGGCGGCGATGCTGCCAAGTACTTAGAGGGTGTTAGTGAGAAATTGTTGAGTGAATATGTTAATAAGTGGAAGAGCTATGTCCAGACCATTACATTATTTGGTGAACTATTAATAGCTGTATTCACTTTATTTCCAATATTATTTATTCTTGGCGCTATAGCTTTCAGTCAACCTTTAAGTAAATTTTTCATGATATTGTACATTACAGTAGTTATACCCGTAGTGACGATCATAATGTATGCTTTAATAAATCAATTTCAGCCTAAAGATAGAAATAATATGAGCATGCCTATAAAGGTGATAATTGCAAGCATAATAATATTTATTATCTTATTTCATTTACTTGAAAAATTGCACTTTAGTGACTTACCAACAATAATTGCCTTGTCTGTAGTAATATCCACAATACCTATTACAGTTGTATCCAGGGTAATACTTCATGAAATAAGATCTATCGAAAAGGCTTTACCACAATTTATACGTGATATTACGGAATACATCAAAATAGGCTATGACGTCACTCAAGCCCTAGAAAGATTGCCTATAACGAGAAAATATAATAAGTTCTTTGATAACATTATCAGAGGTATCAGTAGATTATTAAAAATGAATGTGCCTCTTACAATAATTGCCGAGTTTATTGAGACTAGAAGCTGGATGCTTAAGTATTCACTATTTGTGGTCTCTGAGCTTGCAAATGTAGGTGCCCTAGCACCTGAACCTTTAGAAAAGCTATGTGATACTATTGAAAAAGCTTTAATGTCAAAATACGAGGCTAGGACATCTCTAGCAACTTATGCCTTTCTAGCATATATAACTCCGCTATTTCTAGTTATCCTAGTATTTCTAGTGTCGAATGTTATACTAGGTATGCCTACCACAACTGCTGGAGGCATGATGATTATAAATATAAAATTAGTTCAAGAACTACTATATTTAGCTAACGTACTGACATTAGTAGTGGCTGCTTCTTTAGGTATTTTGATATCTAAGCTTAGAGATCAGACAATATTAAGCACCTTTCATCTATCAACAATTCTAGCATTATCTCTCCTCGCTTTAAAAGTACAGGAAATAATTCCAGCTCAACTTTTACCAATACCATTAATTAAACCAGGTTAAGAGACTATCCATATAAATAGTTCATGAGACATAGAATGTCTATGCCTTTTAGAACATTGTAGTAGAAGAAATATATTACTTTTAGCCTGAGGATATAATACTGGTCACTAAATTCAATTAAGGGTTGACCCATGCCTGAGAGATTTGAAATTATTGAGAAAAAAGAACTAGCTCCACAGATAAAGGAAATTGACATCTATGCTCCACTAATAGCCAAAAGTGCTCAAGCAGGTCAATTTGTCATAGTAATTCCTGATGAGCATGGTGAGCGAATTCCATTAACTATTGTTGATTGGTCTAGAAATGAAGGATGGATTAGGCTTGTATTTCTTGAGGTAGGTGTAAGCACTATCAAGCTAGGATTAATGAACGTTGGTGATAAAATATATCATGTTGCAGGACCATTAGGTAATCCAAGTAAAGTCGACTATTATGGGAGAGTACTAGTGATAGGAGGCGGAGTCGCTAATGCAGCACTATACCCTATAGCTCGTGAATTAAGGTCTAAAGGAAATTATGTTACAGCAGTTATTGGTGCTAGATCAGCTAATGTATTGGTATACGAAGATGAGTTAAAGAAAGTATGTAATGAAGTACATGTCTCAACAGACGATGGTAGTAAGGGGTTCAAGGGCTATGTTTCTCAACTACTTGATAAAATACTAAGCGAGAACCCTCACTATGACATGGCATGGATTATAGGTCCTGCTCCAATGATGAAAGCCTGCGCTGAAGTAACTAAAAAGCATAAGATTAAGGCTTATGCAAGTCTTAATTCTCTAATGGTCTGTGGTATGGGCATGTGTGGTGCTTGTAGAATTAGAGTTGGAAATAAAGTAAGATTTACATGCATCGACGGACCTGAATTTGATGCCCATGAAGTTGACTGGGATGAATTAATAAATAGACTAAGTATGTATCGTGAAGAGGAGAAAAAATCTCTTCAAATACTTCTTAATAAGTTAAAAGGTTGAGAAAATGGTCAAGGTTAAGCCTAGAATCCCCATACCTAAAAGATCTGCAGAAGAGAGGATAAGAGACTTCAATGAAGTAGTTATAGGCTATGATGAAAAACAGGCAATAGAAGAAGCAAGTAGGTGTCTTCAATGTCCATCAAAGCCTTGTGTTAAAGGATGTCCTATAGGTGTAGATGTCCCGAGATTCATTAAATTAATTAGGGAGAGAAAATTTGAAGAGGCATATAAAGTTTTAATAGAAAAATGTCCTGTTCCAGCAATTACTGGAAGAGTATGTCCTCAGGAAAGACAATGTGAAGGAGCATGTACATTGGCTAAACTAGGTCAACCAATAGCTATAGGAGCTCTTGAAAGATTCATAGCTGATTGGGCCTATGAGAAAGGAATAGAAAAACCTAAAGTACAGGAAATAATGATGAAGAGGAGGAAAATAGCAGTAATAGGATCAGGTCCTTCAGGTATTGTTGTTGCATCAGATTTAGCTAGACTAGGATATGAAGTAACGATCTTTGAAGCACTACATAAGCCTGGAGGAGTATTAACATACGGTATACCTGAGTTCAGATTACCAAAGAAGATAGTTCAGAGAGAATTAGAGTATCTTAGAGAACTAGGAGTAGTTATTGAATTAGGAGTCATTGTGGGTAGGACTATAACCTTAAACCAATTGTTAGATGAATATGATGCCGTATTCATAGGTGCAGGAGCAGGTCATCCAAGATTTCTCCATATACCCGGAGAGAACTTAAACTATATCTACAGTGCTAATGAGTTTCTCACAAGAATTAACTTAATGAATGCATATCTGTTTCCAGAATACGATACTCCAATTCATGTAGGTAAGAGAGTAGCAGTTATAGGCGCAGGGAATACTGCAATGGATGCTGCAAGAACAGCCTTAAGATTAGGAGCTAGTGAAGTATATATACTATATCGTAGGACAAGAAAGGAAATGCCTGCACGACATGAGGAAATAATTAATGCTGAAGAAGAAGGAGCTAAATTTGTATTCTTAGTACAGCCAATAGAATTCAAAGGCACAGGAAAGGTATCTGAAGTAAAGTTGATGAAAATGAAACTTGGAGAACCCGATGAAACTGGTAGACCAAGACCTATACCAACAGGTGAAACAATGGAATTTCCAGTAGACACTGTAGTCAATGCTATAGGCTTTTACCCTAATCCATTAATACCGAGAACAACGCCAGAACTCAAGATTGATAGAAAGGGAAGAATCATAGTAGATGAACATGGAAGGACTTCTATCAAAAGAGTATATGCTGGAGGTGATATAGTCATAGGCGAGGGTACGGTAATAGAAGCTATGGGGTGGGGTAGAAGAACAGCACTTACCATAAAGAAAGACTTAGAGAACATATAAAACATAAACCATCATCATTTTAGCATTCTTTAATGAATTTATCTTATAGATCATGATCTAAGAAAAGTCAAGTATTAATGTATGAGTATTAAATCAATTAACTCGAATTGTGGGAAGTAACCATGAACATTCTCTAAATACGCATTCCCAACGTAATGTATATAACGATATGATGAATATAGTCGAGGATAACAAAGGATACAATTAAAAGGAGCACGTAATCACCTTAAAGTATCAATAGGTTATGCTCTAGAAGCACTTTTTCATCTACATCTTACTTATATATTTCAGACTTCAGAAAAATACAAGGGTAGATATAACTGAAATAAAGGGATTTTAAGTGAATAAGGTAGAATTAATAAAATTAGTTGTAGGTCCTTTAAGGACAAACACATATCTGCTAAACTTACAAGAAACACATTCAATACTCATAGATGCTGGACCTGGATCATTTGATCGAGTAATATATTATCTGGATAGATATAATGTAAAGCTAAAATATGTATTATTAACACATGCTCATTTCGATCATATATCAGACGTACAGTTTATAAAAGAGGTAACTGGAGCTAAGGTGATAATGCACCATAAAGACCTAGAGTTAATAGAATTTGCAGAAAGAATATCACAGACATTTAGAATTAGATGGAAGCTTCCAGATATAGACATCGTATTAACTAATGAAAAAGTCTTAAGTATAGGAGATATAACCATAAATATAATTCATACTCCAGGACATACTCCTGGATCAATATGCTATTATATAGAAGACATAAAATGGATCTTTACAGGAGATACCATATTTAAAGGAACTATAGGAAGAGTAGATCTACCTGGAGGATCCTACAAAGACATATGTTACAGTATAAAGAGGATAACATCATTACCTGGTTATACAAGAATTTATCCAGGTCACGGACCTTCAACGACCATAGAAGAAGAAAAAAGAGAAAATCCGTACGTAAGAGCTATATTGGTAGAAAGATATAGGCATCTCATAATGTAACAATGTTGATGAAGAGATAAATATTAAAATTAGCTTAATAGTACACTATACATGGAATGTTAATAAAAAGGCTAAAAACTTGCTGGCTTTGGAAGACTACACAAAACTAAGAAGTAGAGCTATAAAAGTAGTAGAAAGTACCTGGAGAAAGCTATGTAATAGTCGAAAATATATAGTCATAATAAAACCCTTAAAAGGCATTGAAGCCCGAATAGCAAGTAGTAAAATAACCAGTTACGTACTAGATGTAACGGGAACACCTTCTCATAAGCAAGAATTTAACGTTATGATACGCTCTAATAATGTAATATTAACTACATATACCTCATTAAGTAATCTAATAAATGATTATAACAAATACTTCGATCAGTGGTTTACGGAGTTATTATCACAAATTACCACTAGGCATCTAATACTTACATTGACATCTACGATATTGATACTCCTAGGCATAATGAATATCATACTTTCAATGCTATTTTCAACAAGCATAGCAACAATAATAGGCGACATCACACCTCTAGCATTCGGCATTACATTGAAGATTATAGATACTAAATTGAATAAGAGCAGTGATAAAGCTAAGCTACATAGAATAATGCTATGTACATGTGGGGTCTATAAATACTACTATGACTTGATAAAGGCTAATCTTAAAGAAGTTGTTATGGCTGCTAAAAGTTATCTAGAAGATAATGTGAGTAACTTATGTAAAAAATATGATGTTATTTATGAACAAAAGAGAGGAGCTATATTAGTACAAGTAGTTAGGAAAATTTAATTGTCCAAGAAATATTTAAATATCTTTACATTTAACTTATGATGGGATTTACATGGATGTAGTTGAATTATTAGGAAATTTAATTGAAATTAGAAGTGTAAATGATCCAAGTAAAGGCGAAAAAGCAGGTCCTGAATGTGCTAAGTATATAAGAGATTACTTAATAGATAAAGGCTTACCTGCAGAAATAATTGAAAGCAATGGTTATTATTCCGTATATGGTATCTTAGGTAAAGGTTCACCAATAATATTATTAATGGCTCATTATGATACGGTCCCAGTTGTACCCGAAGAGTGGAGTTACGATCCATTTAAACTGACCATAGTTGAAGGTAAAGGATATGGCAGAGGCGTTACCGACGATAAAGGAAATATAGCATCAATAATCATTGCCTTAACTAGGCTAAAAGATAGGGTCAAGGATTTTACATTGATATATGCATTTACAGGCGATGAAGAAATAGGTGGTAGGAATGGAGCTAAGGTCATTAGAGATATGTTATTGAATAACAACCTAAGACCTGATTATGTAATCAATGGTGATGGCATTGGATTAAATATCATTATTAGAAGGAGATGTATCTTTAAGACCAGAATTAGAATTAAGGAATTAAAAGTAAAAATTAGAGGAGTAAAACATTCAAAGACATTTAGGCTGAGAACACCCATATACAAGACTGGACATGCAGCTTACTTCACACCTGGAGTTGATACTCATCCATTTATTGAGGCTTCATACTACCAAAGGGTAAATAACCTATATGTCTCAAGGATTCAAGGATCGTTCGTGAAGTCTAATGTCCTACCTTCCTGGGTTAAAGTAGATTTTGTAAGTGAAGATCCTAAAGGAAATGAAATCGAAGTAGATGAAAATCTAACTAAAATTCTTAGAGCATTATTACCTTTATCCAGATGTAATATTGAATCTGAGCTGTTTAGCGAATATGGCGTTACTATAACTCCGAATTACTATGTCTACAAGAACAATGAACATATACTAGAATTAGATATCAGAGCTATGACTACCAATGTTGAAAAAGTAAAAGAGACCTTAGAGAATACTTTAAGAAACCTAGAAGTTGATGCCGAATTAGAAGTAGAGGGTGGTACAGGGTATTTATACACACCGAAAGACTCGAAGATAGTCAATATCGCCTTAAATACATTAAAGGACTTAGGTATAAAACCTAAAGTAGTTGAATTATTAGGTGCAAGTGATTCAAGATATTATTCGACACTAGGCATTGAATGTATTGATATAGGGCCTATAGGGGGCAATGTACATGGACCGAACGAGTATGTAGAATTATGGTCACTATATAAACTCGTTGAATTCTATCAGAGGATGCCTTTAGCATTAAGGGTTTAGACACCTTATCTAAGTAAGCCTATTCTTTTAGCTATCAACTCAGCTGCCCTTACAGCAGGACTATCATATGGTAATTCTAGTAGAGATTTTCCAAGTATATTATATTCATATATCTTCGGGTCTTCAGGTATTATCCCTGCAACTTCAATACCCACCTTATTAGCCCATGATATTAGGGTCTTCTCCATGTATTTAGGGAATCTGTTTCCCACTACATATAATTTTTCAACTTCTATGCGGACCTCCTTAAGTAACTCCTTTATCCTCTCAGCAGTTTTAAATCCCATGACTGATGGGTCGGTGACTATGATCATCGTATTTACATGCCTATCTGTACGTCTACTAATATGTTCTAAGCCTGCCTCCATATCCATTAGGACTATGTCATAATTTGTTACTAGCTTGCTTAATATTTTTGTAAGTACAGCATTTATATAGCAGTAACATCCTTCTCCTTCTCCTCTTCCCATGACGAGTAGGTCATAGTTGGGTAATTCAACTAGAGTTTCATAAATCCATGCTTCTAGAAGGGTTTCTTTTGAAAACCCCACAGCTACTCTTGGATCATTCACGGCCTTTCTAAATTCTTCAACAACAGTACCTATAGTTTTCTCTACTTTAACTCCAAGTACTTCTGGTAAATTGGCGGCAGGATCAGCATCAACAACTAATATATCTTCATCAATACCTTTATATAGTAATACTTTAAGTAATAAGGCTGTTAGAGTAGTCTTACCTGTACCTCCCTTCCCTGATATAGATATTATTAATGGTCTATTCAATTTTGACACCTAACATACTTTGTCATCTAAGACTTTTTAATCGCGGCTTATAATTCTAGTGTCAAAGTTGTTGAGAATCACCTATTCCTTCTACTAGCTTCCCACCATGTGGGAAATAGTTCTTTCTTACCAGGCAGTACAAACCCTGCTAGATATTCATCCATAAAGTCCATATCCTTCATTAAATCATAGTATGCTAATGATTTAGCTATAAATTCTGCTTCATCTCTATACTTTGTTGAAACAAGCGCTAAATAAGCTCCAGCGAGAGAACCATTACCTATGTATCTTATTTCAGCATTCGGAAATTCAGGTATCAACCCTATTGCAATCGCACTATTAGGATCAAGATATCTACCAAAAGCACCACATATGTAAACCTTAGTAATATCATAGACCGATAATCTCATCTTCTTTAATAACACCGATATTGCTGCACATACTGATGATTTTGAATCTATGAGATTTGCAATGTCTTTCTCCGTTATAACTATATCCCTACCTATAGCTGTTTCCTCTTTTGGAACTACCACATATTCGTATCCATCAGGTCCTCCACGAATATATGGTGATTTAATTCTTCTATTTATTTTGCCTAGAGTATCAATGATTTTATGCCTAAACATTTCAGCTAGAAGATCGATTAATCCCGAACCACATATTCCTCTAGGCTTTACATTACCTATTACAGAGTATTCTGCTCTCAATGTACTTGGATCTATTTTTACACGTTCTATAGCTCCCTCTATGGCCCTCATCCCAAATCTAATCCCCCATCCCTCAAATGCTGGTCCAGCAGGACCTGTAGTTGCAAGAAGCCATCCTTCACAACCTAATACTACTTCAGCATTAGTTCCTATATCAATCAGAAGCGCTATTTCCTGTGATCTATGCATTCCTGATGCTATTATATCTCCTATTACATCACCCCCTAGGAATCTACCAGCACAAGGCAAACAGTACAACTTAGCTGAAGTGTTAACATTTAAACCTATGGATTTAGCGTTAATGAGATACGACTCTCTAGGGACTTCAGCACCTGTCTTAAGTAACGGTGAAGGATCTTTGCCTATTAATAGATAGGTCATTACAGTATTTCCGGCTGTACATACATCATATATTTCATAGCTTTTAATATCAAATCTTTGTGCAAGTCTATTTATAAGATCATTTATTGTGTCAACAACTGCTTTCTGAACCATTTTTAACCCATTACTTTTTTCTAGTGCATATGATATTCTAGATATAACGTCTTCACCATAAATTAATTGTTTATTGTAATCAGATTCTAAGCCTAAAATTTCACCAGTATTAAGGTCTACTAGATATGCTACTACCTTAGTTGTACCAACATCTATAGCTAATCCATAAGCTTTACTTCTTGTATCGCCTAACTCTACATCTAGGACTTCCTTACCTTTAAAATTCCATAGTATGACCGTACCCCCCTCATTAGAGGATTCAGCTATGTCCATAAGCTTGGACTCTATTTCATGTGCTAAATGGGTTCTTTCCTCCTTAATCGACTCAAGGAACTTAGCTACAGCAAATTCATCAGATGGTATGTATATCTTCCTTATAGCTGGATTGGGGACCACTTTTGGTATTATAGCCTCCGTCTGGATTTTCGGTCTTTCAAGTCTACTTTCGGGTGGAACGTATACTTCGCAATCTGTCAAGCATTTAGATAAACAAGCAAGTACATATCCTTTAGAGAGCTCTTCGGGAGTTAGAAGCTTCTCTTCAACATTATATTTAAAGTCGACCTTACCCTTTCTCACAATGACTTTACACTTACCGCAACTACCCTTGCCTCCACAGACACTCCTTAATCCTACACCAGCCTTTAAGGCAGCTTCAAATAATGTAGTACCTTTAGGTACTTGAACTCTTTTTCCATATGGCTGAAAAATTACTGTTACTTTATCCACATCAAGCACCTAATCGTATCCCAGTTCAGAGTGTTAGAACTAAGAGAACTAATAAGGCTTTTCAGTAAACTCTCCCTTCATTATAATTATTGAATATAATAAAGATTAAGATTCTAATAATTCTTTTAACTTCTCAGAACGCCACCACTCTTTAATGAATGGACCTATGTCCTTTGAATCTAGAGGTCCTACAAGTACCTTCCAACCAGTTGCATCTTCGATTTCGCCTGATAATCTGGCTGCCCTACCCGGTATTATTAGTACCTTATATTTTACCTTTTCAGATAGACCAGAATTCTTCAACGCCTCAGCAATCTTATCAGCTGTAAACTTATTTGCAGGAACAGCAGCCTCTACAGCTATACCTTCAGTATCAATTATGAGAAGATAACAACTTATTTTGGCGTTTTCGATATCTTGAGATACTAATGTGTATGTTAATGCGTAGTTTCCAGTAACCATTACCGGAGAATATTCGTCAGGACTACCTATAATCCTTAATCCGGGTTCTACACTGACAGGTCTTCTAGGATCAGTATAGATATTAAACCTCCATATAACCAATGGCAGTAATACCCACCCATCTATAGAATGGAGAATTAGTAGATCAGCATATCTAGTTATTAGCATTGATGCTATCAGCATTTCCCACCAAGCTTTAGTTTGATTATCTCCTTCGACCATTTTCCACGCTGTTATAGGTGTTCCTATAAGCGGGAAACCTGCTAGCTTTTCACCTTCATTACATGCCTTCCAGCGTAGCTGTGTAAATGCCTTAATTGTGTAACTTAGACCTTTCTTACCCGTAAATGTTCCAGGATCAAGGGCTAGATCCTGAACACCATACTCAGTTAATGTTTTAGCTAAAGACATTAACATATCTAGATCGCCAGGACTAAAGATAGCTAATGGTACTTCATGTTTTAAAGCTAAGTCAGCCATTTCTCTCCAGTTGTCTTTAGTAGCAGCATATATCAATGGTCTATAACCGGGACTTGCCAAGAGGCCTGCTTCTATGACTTTAGGATTGAATGAGCATAAGATTACTGGTAAGCTTGAATTCTCTATTACGATTGTTACGGCTTTAGCAAATTTTTTAGGATCATTAGTTACCGATCTAATAGCTATTAAATCTAACGTTAGTTTCCTTCCTAAATACTCGTAGTAGAAGCTTTCAATTAACTTAACTCTCTTAATGATCTCTTCTTCAGACATTGAGTCATCTATGTCAATAGCTATGGCTGTAGGATTGATATACGTTAATTCATGCCTATGCATAACGTATTCTCCACCTATCTTCACGGTCCGCTTGGGGCTCTTAATTTCAATTTCTTTGACTAGAGGGCTAAGTATTTCCTTTAAAGCTTCATAGTTCTTTCTATACTTTTCTTCAGTTACAAGAGGTGTACATTGTTCAAGTTTAGCTTCCATATTAACTAGCTTAACTGCAAATGCCATACAGTTAGCTTCTCCGCATGCTTTACAGTTCGTTCTTGGTAGAAGCTTATATATTTCTAATGGACTAGGCGCTTTCCAAGGCATGGGCTTCACCTTAGAACTTTGCCGAAACCCAATCGTATATATCATCAATTCTAGGTCCTTCGCCTTTAAGTAGGAAATCTATTACATCCTTTAGAACCTTAAGAGATAGTGGGTGAACTACCATTAAGTAGTCGGCTCCTGCAAGTAATGCTACAAGACCTGTAATTATTTCCCATGCCGGCCCTCTAATTTCTTTGGGTCCCCAATAAGGATCCATTTTAAGCCAAGCTTCTCTAGCAGCCCATGCATTAGAAGCTGCAGCTACTAATGGATGTTGTAATTCTTCATCTCCTTTCAGAGCTGATAATCTTGCTCTTTCTATTACTGTAAAGCCGTATTCAAGCCCGTACCCTATACCTGCTATATTTAAGTCATCAATTATTCTCTCTTTTGGCAGGTAATCATATAATTTTCTATTGATCTCTCTAGCCTTATCTAAGTCCATGGGACTGAAGTCTATTACAATACAATCCTTATTTCTTATGTGTTCACCTATTTCCTCAAGTTTCATATCAAGGTTTAACGAGTTAAGGACTATTCTTTCTCCTTCAGCTATATCAGCTATTTTCTTAAATACCTTTACATCTTTTTCTGGATTACCTGAACCACCAACAGTTATTGGTACCTTAACTTCTTGTAGTAGGTCTTCAATGAGCTTCGCTGATTCAGATGGTGGAGTATCTTTAATGCTTGGATCTGTACTGACAAGGTGAATATTTATGAGTTCAGCACCATACTTATCTACCCATCTCTTAGCCCAAGCAATGGGATCATCAAGTACGTCTTCGAAGTGCTGTCTTACAACTCTCGGTAATGGTATTTTCATATCAAATACATCAGCTCCTATTATTGGAGGATGAGGCATTACCTCCTTACCTAGTATATAGTAGTATGGTGGAAGTGTTTCTCCACCAATAATTAGTACTCTGTCTCTTGTTCCTCCTTCACTTTTAGTAGCGCCTATCTTAACCTCAACTATTTTACCAGGCATCTCAATTTTAGGTTCCTTAAAGCTTACCTTGATTAGTTCTTTAACTTTCTTTTCAATAACTGGTACTACAACTCTATGCATCATTGGCTGTAGTACTATTTCTAGTTCTTCAGCCTCTATTTCTACATCATGAAACTCTAATTCGCCATACTTAAGTATAGCATCTGTTATTCTAGATTCTATTGCTTCTACCAGAGGATTCTTATCAACGTTTTTTCTGTTTCTCTTCAATATACATCCCTTCTTAGCATTACTTTTTCTTTGTTTCAATTCTTTTAATAATTAATTTCTCGGCTTTAATCCTTACATTCTTTAATATGATCCTGAATCCTCCCATAACAGCTGGTACTGTACCCGGTACTTCAACTTCTGCTGTAATGGCAAGAGGTGGTGCTTTAGCTTCGACCTCCGGAGGTTTAACTTCCTCCACGGGCTTTATCTCCTTCCATCTCTCAACAACAGGATGTCCCTTTTCCTTAAGGAACTTCTTTAGTTCTTCAACGGTTGTTGCATCTTTTTCAGTTGCAATTTTATCTCTTAGATCCTCAGGTATGGCTTCTAGGACTCTTTCTTTGAGCTCTGAAGGCATCCATACAACACGTTTCCATCCGCCATCAGCTTGTAAGAATTTCCTACTACGCATATATAGGATTCCAAGCCCATGGAATCCATCAACTTGTCTACCACCGCTTGTTGCATCAGCAATGTCAGCAAACTTAAGCCCTATAGGAGTTAGGCCTACATATCCTCTATGTACTATGCCGAATCCATCAACTTCAGGTATATAGAACGCCGCACATTCAAAGCATCCACAAGAGGTATGTGGATATTCAAAGGCTGTATAGAGGAATACTCTAGTTACTGCACCACCACTAACCTTCTTAACAGACTCATTAACTCCTTCATACTCTCCTTTAACTGAGTCTAGGCACTTGCCCTTGGGAATTGTAAATATCGGACCCTTGGGATCGATTTTAACTGCAACACGGCAATCAAGCCATGTTATAGCACCGCAGTTTGCTGGTCTTTCAGGTGTTATAACACATACATGTGTAGGAGCAAAGGACTGGCAAAGTCTACAACCATAGAATACATCAACATCCTCATCTCTGAGACCTAAGGCTCTTCTATCTCTTTCTTCATATACTTTCATAGCAATATGCCACATTTCTTCAACTTTCTTAGAATCAGTGTAGAATGTTACCTGTATTTTATCAATGATTGGGAACTCACTCTTGAAAAGCCTTTGAAGAACTAGACCTATGTATTTGAATGAGTTCAATCCCTTCTTATAAGCTTTTTTACTTACTCTAAGCCATATATCATATCTTTGGTTTAAGTGCATGAATCCTTCAATGTAATTACAATATTCATGGATACGTCTCTCTAAAACACCTTCAGCGTCGGGTTCAAGATCCTTACCTGCAGCTTCTATTAATATTCCGAAGGGATATGATTTACCTTCCTCTAATTCATTTAGATCAGGACCTATAATAGTTATTTTTCCATCCTCTACTTCGTCTAGTTTGCGTATTCTAAATAATTCAAATTTATACTTAACCTTCGGGCCCCCAAGCTCAACGTACATATCCTTTTTTCTTATCCTTTCACCTTCATAGATTATACCTACATCAACCGGAATATCTGTAAACATGGACATACTTTATACACCCTCATACATTCTTTTCACGTGGTTTACATCTTAAACTTTTAGTTAAACTGTCTTTTAGATCTGTCAGATACTTATACCACGTATTCAAGGGGAGTGTAGGAACAGTCCACTTGGCATTAGGTTGAAAGTATGGCCCTAGACTTATAGTATCTAATCTTTCATATGCAAAGTGTTTAAGACTAGATAGTAATAACCATTCATAATAATATTGGAATCCTATAAATATAGCCAAATCATAATTGCCATCGCCATGAATTCCTCTCCACAACGGGTCTCTTAGTCTATCAATGATTTCTAAGGCCGGCATGTATGTTGCTCTTTTGAATCCCCTTTCATGGAATTTGCGGATCAAAGTATTTGTCACAACTACGTCGGCGTCTATAGTCTTAGCTAAATCAATTATATATTCTACTAAATCCATTCCCTCTACTTTAGATATTAAATGCCCTACAATTATTATTGGTTTTTTATACTTTTTGATTATTGTAGCTAGTGCTTTAGGATCCTTTATAGGAACTGCTTTTATTGGACCAGCTATTTCAGCTTTTTGCCAAGGTTCAACACTCATGCAGATACCCTCCTTTTAACTAATTCTTCTAATAATGTTGGTTCTAGTGGTGTTGGTCTTTCCTTCCATCCTCTTTCTTTAAGGAACTTTAATACCTCTTCCTTAACCGTTATTGGTATATCGGCTTCAGTTCTTACGAATAGATGTAAATCGGGCGGTAGTGTTCCAAAGAACTTCCTGTATAGGTCTATGTAGTGTGTAAGCTTTATAGCTCTACCCTTAGGTGTATCATTTGGCCTCATACATAATTTTGCTGCCATAACCATAGCCTCCTCCTTGGTCTCAGCTGCATAGAATAAGTGTTCGGGTACAGGTCCTACATAGACTTTTTCACCTGTTCTTGCATCATAGACGTACCAGTCTTCATCTCTATCTTTACGTCCAAGAAGCATACGCCTATACTTTGAGCCGTGAGGACCTACTATAACTGGTACTCCTAAGCGCCAAAAACCTGCTGCAATGGCTGCCGCTTTCTGGGACATAGCACCCCAAGCTATTCCTACAGCTCCAACTCGATTCAATATATAATCAGCTATCTCCTTGTAATTAGCTCTAAGCGCTCGTCTTGCAAAGATATTTGCAATTTTAATTACAGCTCCTGAGATATGGGAATTAGCAACACATGATCCTACATTTACGAGACAGCCCGCATTAAATTCCCCTGGATATTCCTCATACAAAGTCTTGCCTTCCTCATTTCTATACATAGCTATAGTCATGGCAGCACAGCCTGAAGCCACAACAATATAATTTCTTCTAAGGAATTCCTCACACATCTCAACAAGTTCACGTCCACCCTCAGCATAGTTAGCACATCCTACAAATGCTATAACTCCAGGTATTGTTCCTAAGACTATATCTCTTCCAACATTTCTTATTTCAACGTCTTGAATGGGTCCTCTACCAGCTCTTATTTTAAATACTTCTTCCTTCATCTTTCTTTCAGAAGCTTTACTTATTAAACTAAATATAGGTATGCCTACGGGACAGGCTTTTTCACATCTGGTGCATGCGATACAATAATCGTACAATTTAGCTAGTTCACTTAAGTCTCCTTGAGCAGCTTTAGAAAGTGCTTGCGATATTGGTAAGTTATTAGGACAAGCACGTTCACATTCTCTACATTTACGGCACATTTTACTATACTTAATTACTTCATCTACATTTGGAAGTGACTTAAACTTCACCCTCTTAGGTGCGAGTTTTAGAGCAGCCTTAACAGCAACTTCGCCTACTTTTTCATGATCTAGTATTAATGCTCCAGGTATTTTACCATTCACTAATTCATCAACAATTACATCGGGATCTTCATGAGTTTTATCAGGAAATCCCAGACAGTTCTTTGTGCTCGTTGAAATTACAACAGCTCCTATCTTTTTAGCTTCTGACGGTATGTCTGTACGTATACATTGTTCATCAAGGACTATTACATCAGGTATACCAGTTCTTATGAACCTTAACTGCCATGATATAGGACCTATGATTCTAGCTCTCTTATTGTACCTTGTCATATCGTGTGCTGTACAACACAGCCCACATACTTGAACACTATCTGAAAGACCTGTTCGTTCAAGATAATCGATAATTGCTGTAGAAGGTATTACATTATGTCCTATACATAGTATTACAGGTTTAGTTAAGTCGATGGTTCCTATACCTAGGTCTACTAAAGGTGCTTCTGGATCTCCTTTAGGAAATCCTAGGGCTATTATCTGAGCAATATCAGCGATCTCCATAGCTACATGATCTAACATGCCTATATGGAATACCTTAGACTCGAAATCTAGGTTGCTACCTTCCTGACCTGTATGGATGGCAGCTAGCATCTGGACTATTTGTGATTCTATATAGTCTAATGCTGCTTCTAAGTCACCTAGCGTCTTAGGTTTAATCCCACAAACCAAGCGCATATGAGGAGCTTCAACACGAATGCCTGTACCTAAATCCATTGGAACATCTCTACCATATTTTTTGATTAACTCCTCAACAAGCTCTCTTGCATGGCTTGTATGGGTAGCTGCACCAATGCAGCAGGCTAAAAGTACTATTCGTGATTGTTGGGTAGCGATATCTAGGCCGCAGGCTCCTCGCTTATTTCTAGATAAATCACATTTGCCAAAGGTACAGAGACAGCATAGATCACAGAATGGTATATAAAGGGGTCTATATCTTCTAAGCAACTTAAAGTCCCAATCTCTTAAATCAGTAACTGAAGGGAAGGGTGTTGGTCCTTCAGGTTCTTCCCACTCCTCTACGATTTTACCAATGCTAACTTCAAGACCTTTAATATGAGCAAGAGAGCTCCTAAGCTCATCAATCCTGACCCTAAATCTCTTAGTAGGTATAGTCAAATTAAACCCCTCTGAATAGGTAACATTCGATGATTCTAATATAGTTTTCGAATATTAATTTAGGTTAACCGAATTGCTTAATAAATTAATCCTTAAATATCTTAGGAGCTACTTCATGTACCCCCTGAGAATTTTATCTTTTATTTCAATTATGCTGTAAAGAGCCTTAGATGAAGGATCATAGTCTATTAAGGCTTTGCCATACATATCAGCTTTCATTACCGATACATCAAATGGTATAAATCCCAGTATTTCCATATTACTCAAATGCTTCATTATAAAGGATTTATCTTCATCCGAGGATATTTTATTTGCAATAATAGCGAAGTTTCTAACTTCGATATCCATAGCAAGCTTATGCATTCGTTTTGCTACTTCAACAGCTTTGATGCTTGGCTCGACGATACATAGCATCAAATCTACACCTCTAGCTGTTCCTCTACCCAAATGCTCTAAGCCTGCAACCATATCTAGGATTACAATATCCTTTCTTTGAAGTATTAAGTGTGCTAAAAGTGCTCTTAAGAAGGCATTTTCGGGACATAAGCATCTAGTTCCACCTTTCTTTACCGTTCCTAACATAAGTAGCTTAACTCCATCAGGCCCTGTTATACCAAACTTATCCACAACATCATCTACTTTGGGTGTAAGATTTATTATACCGCCAAATAATTGTGTTCTAGACTTTATGAATTCTTCCTCATTAAATAATATTGGAGCTCTATCAGCAATCTCCTTGGGTATACCTATAGCTGATGCTAGATTTAAACTAGGGTCTGCATCTATTGCTAGTACATTGAAGCCTTCCTTAGCTAGAAGTCTTGCTAATGTTCCTGCAATTGTAGTTTTACCTACTCCCCCTTTACCTACAATGGCTATTTTCAACATTTATGCCCATTAAGTGGTTAATGGATATCCTATACTATAAACTTTAATTACCTTAAACTCCGAGCCTTGACTGAAAAGCCATGTAAGGTATTTATATGGATGCATAAATATTAAAAATGGGCGCTTAACATGGTAGAAGTTAAGTTCGGTCTAGAATTAGTTCCTATAAGTCCAATAAGTAAACTTGTAGAATTAGCGGTTATGGCGGAACAGATGGGTCTAGATACTGTATGGGTTACCGATCATTTTAATAATAGAAATGTATATATAACATTAACAGCTATAGCATTAAAAACCAATAGAATTCTCTTAGGCCCGGGTGTTACAAACCCTTACGTAATAAATCCTTTATGGACAGCTTCAGCAATAGCTTCATTAGACGAAATATCTAATGGAAGAGCAATATTAGGCATCGGTGCAGGAGATAAAGCGACATTGGAGAAGATGTCCATTAAGTGGGAAAAACCCCTTACCGCCGTAAAGGAAAGTGTTATAGTCATCAGAAAGCTACTTAGAGGAGAAGGAGTAACCCTTGAAGGGAAGTTCTTAAAGTTAAAGAATGTTAGATTAAACTATAAACCCTTACGTGAAGTACCAATTTACATAGGCGCGCAAGCTCCTAAAATGTTAAAGCTTGCAGCGACCTTAGGTGATGGTATATTAATTAATGCCTCTAATCCAAAAGATTATGAATACGCAATTAAAATAATTAAAGAAGCCGCTAAGGAGAAAATAAGCCGATTAGATATAGTCGCATATACATGTTTCTCAATTGATCGAGACAAAGCTAAAGCAAGAGAAGCTGTAATACCCATAGTTGCATTCATTGTAGCTGGATCTTCAAAGGCAGTTCTAGAAAGACATGGAATAAGCCTAGAGAAAGTTTCAATAATAAGTAACGCCCTAAGTAAAGGAGATTTCAAAACAGCTTTCGCCAATGTAACTGATGAAATGTTGGAGGCCTTCTCAATATATGGCACACCTAGTGAATGTATTGAAGCACTTGATAAGCTAATTAAGCAAGGTGTAACACACATAGTATTTGGCTCTCCATTAGGTAAAAAGAAGAAAGATGCATTAAAACTAATTGCAGAAGAAGTAATTCCACACTTCAAAAAATCCTAATAAATAACTATCTCTTTTTTTATCATTCCACGGAGATATGTGTTCATGGTCCTAAGACCCCGTAAAATAATTTATGAGGCCTTAAAGAAACCTATGAAATATTGGTATCCTGGAACCGACGTAGTAAGGGAAATACTAAATACTTATAGGCATAGGATAAGGCCCGGAGATATAATTGTACTATCAGATAAGGCGCTAAGCGTAGCTTATGGTTCAATATATGATGAGAAAGTATTACATCCAGATCCCTTCTCCAAGTTTATGACGTATCTTATTTCCAGGATATTATGGGGTAAATTAATGCACTACATGTTTATAGAAGATACATTGAACATACTAGTCAATACTCCGCTAGACATTCTAACATCACATAAGAAATTGACCTTAAAGGTGGGCGGATTAAAACATTTCTTAAAACCATTGTCTGAAGCAGGTGTTGATACTACAAACTTACCATATACTTATGTGTCATTGCCTTTGAAAAACATTAATAAAATAGTTAATGAATTACATTATGAACTTGAGAAAAAACTCTCAATGCCAATTAATATATTAGTTGTTGATAGCGACAAATCATTTAAGCCTAGAGGAATTAATAACATAGCACTTGCTACTAGACCTACTAAAGTTAAAGGTTTAATAGACTTAGGAGCACTTGCATATGTTATTGGAAGAAAATTTAGAAAATTCTTTATTGAATATCCAACTCCAGTAGCATTTAAAGGTGTATGGCTAGGTCTTAAAACAATATTGAAGGTAGCTAAAATAGCAGATAATATGAGAGGCCACGGTCTAGGTAGGAATATAATTGAAATGTTGAAGAACTTAGGTAAAGAGAGATTTGACGAAATAACATGGAATGATTTAAGAAAGGTCAAGCACTATCCTGTAGTAATAGTACGGATCATTAAGAGATAAGGAAGCGGCTAACAGGACTTTAAAAATAGCTTTTGTATATCTTTGACTATTCTATAGAGGGGATGTACTTTATCTATCTTAACTCCTTCAAATTTAGATAAATAACCTAATAAGCCATCCATCATAGCTATTCCTGGAACCATGTATTTTACTCTACCTAATGGTCCATACATTATGAAGTCTGCCCCCATAATTCTAAGATACACAGAAATAGCCGTATGTATGCTTGATACAGCTTCTCTACTGAAGAACTTGGCGCTGACAACACCTAGCACATTCGCTGGGCCTGAGCCTACCGGATATCCAAGTTCATTCTTAATTATCCTTATGGATGCTGCTGCTATTGTTATAGTAGCTACATCTAGTATTATGGAATCTATTAATATTTTCGATATACCCGCTCTTTTTGCAAGGTATAGCAGTTTTTCACGAATAATCCTTAATTTTTCATAAGGTGATAAAATAGTAGATGAATCTCGTGGATCATATGCAAGTAAAACACCTGCCTCTACGCCACTTTCCCTAATAGCATTTAATTCTTCATCGCTCATACCTATACTTATTCCATTAGCTACAACTCTTTTACTTAAACCAAGTTCTTTAACTAGTTCATAACCCTTAATACGTGCTTCAGTCGAAACACCATCGATAAATATTACTCCATCATATACATCAGCAATAAATGGAATATAACTCTCCATAGCCTTACCTGTTGCTGCTACAACATCTATAGCACAAGGTACTCCGTATTTTTCACAAAGTTGCAATGCCTGTTCGATTTCACTTTTAGTTTTCCTCTTATCAAAAATTCCTTCATTAGAATTTAGTACCTTTTTATCACCATGATAGAATAAACTTCCTATGAGGAGTGTAGGGTTTTCACCATAACCTCCTATTTCAATATTATATAGTTTATAACGCTTTAATGCACTTTTAAATTTAAGAGGCTTCAATGACCTCTCATTCGAAATCAATTACATCATTCCCCATAGTCTTGAATTATTCTTCTCGTATCTAGCTAATAAGGATAATATAACCTCCTAGTTAGAATAGTTAAATAAAGTTGAGTAGTGTTGATGGACCGAGGTAGTTAAATATTATTTCTTTAAGTATGAACCACGTAATAATTCATGATATTTTTCGATATATTCTTTAAAGTGCTTTTCTCCCTCCTTAACTTTTCTCTCTATAAACTTTAGTACTAGTTTAATACCTTTTTCGCTAATTGGCTTTAATTCCAAGAGATTTTTCTTAACAGCTTCTTCTAGAATTTCCTTACCTTTATCACTTATTACTATGACTGTATTCCATCCCTTAGGAGATCCTATGCTACCAATATTAATGTCGGCATATGGTGATATGAATTCAGGACATTGCATACATGCAGGTCTCAGGTTTTTAAGTGCCTTACTTAGTGGATATGTATATGATTTACCATCTTTTGTTGTGAATACTAGCTTGGCTTTTATATCCATTTTGACTATGTCTTTAAAATCTAATTTGAGTTCATTGATTATCTCCTGCATTCTCTCTCTTGTAAAATTATGAGTGCAAAATAACGCTATTCTCAACTTAACCTTATCTGCATGCCTAAGGCCCTGTTTTTTCATTTTTTCTAAAGCTCTAACTTGGCATGGTACACCTACTAATGCTATAGAATTAATATCCTTCCTTAATACTGCTTCCCTCAGTTTTAGAAGTGAAGGAGCATATAGATATTTTGTTCCAGCTGCCTCTAGAACTTCATCCTCATTACTGGTTAGTATAGGTACTGGATGCCACATGTCATCCCTTTTAACTGCTATAACCGAGTCGATAATTCCTGTCCTTAAACCTGCTATTAATAGGCTTGTCGTCGCACCTCCATCCTGTGCTCTCTTTAAGATTTCTGTATCTTTTGAACGAGCTTCATATATTTCAATGAACTTATACTTCTCTAGGTTATATAGTTCATCAGGTATTCTAAGCTGTGGACACACCTGCATACATAATGTTAGTCGACACTTATCACAATATGTAGATGGTCCTACATGCGGATTACTTGGAGTGCTGTAGTCATACTCCAAGTTTTTAAATGGGCATACAGCAATGCATGCACCACAAAATGAGCAAAATCCTAAATTTATATTTTCGGAAACGTTCTTAAACATGGGTCTCGACATGTCAGCCATCCCATGTACTGATGTTAAGCGTAAAGTATTTAACTTTAACTAAAACTACAACTTAGCTAAAGATTTCAGTAATAGCGTTTCAGTGATATTTATTGGTCTAAGTCTAATTATGTTTCTACCAATCGTTAATGCATGCAAGCTTATGCTTGTGGCAACTATATCAGCTGATGCTCCTGGATTAATGTTCTTTGAGCCTAATTCTTCATCAAATTTTCTTAACAGATTAAATCCTTTCAAAGTACTGGAACCTCCTACTTCTAATATTTCCCTAGCTTTCATGGATATGTAATCCATTACCTCTTTTCCATGCTTTCTCATAACTAATGTGTCTCTAGTCGTGCTAAGTACGTATAGGTAAGTATCTATAACAGCATAGTTCCAATCAATTCCTTCACTTAATCTTCTCTTGAGAAAAGATGTAGCTTTAAGCGTAATTGGATACCCTTCCACCACTTCCTTGGATACAATATCAACCCTAGCCGATACTTGAAGTACATCCCATAATCTTATATTCTTAGTGAATAGTTCTTTCCTATATCTTCCTGAAAATACGTTAGGAAAGCCGTTTGTCTTGTCTTTAGGTGATAAATAGGATGGTTTTATGAATCTAATTGCCTTGTAGAAGTATATTGAATCAAGAACTGTAGAGTATCTTTTAACGAGATTAGATGACACCTTAGCTAGCGTTTTTATGTCTATTCTTCTAGACATTCTTAGTAGATGCCCCAATGATAGTGCTATAGGTACAAGTAGAGTTGAAGTACCAAGGCATGTATTTCCTCCTCCATGTATTTCCATGGAATTTTTAACGATTCCATATATGAGATCACCTACTAATACTTTACCATATTTTCCTCTATAGCCCCTCTTAATACATCTAGCCATGAATGGTACGAATACTAGACTAGTTATAATGAAATCTTCGAATCTAGTGTCATGGAAATCTCTTAACCTATGAACATTGCCTGGTTTAGGATACGCTACCACTTCTAGTGCTGGCCCTATACTCAGCATTAATGATAGAAAGTTTACAGGCATAGTGAATCAAGTTAAAACTATGTATTTCTTAAATATTATACTTAACTTCACATCACCTAAATAGCCATTGGTCTTTAGGCATGAATAGGTCCTTAAATCCACACTCTTCGCATTTTTCATATTCTACTCCTCGAACTATAGCAAAGGGAATACTTTCAGCTCCTTGACCTATAACTAGTTCTGCAGCTGAGGCTACCTCATCTACTATAGCGACTCTGGTGACTCTCATTATATAACCATCTCTATCAGGCTTACCTCTATAGTCTCGATAAGGATTTATACCAGAAAATCCAATGGCTAAGTCTATTACCCCCCATCTAAATGGCCTTCCATAAGTATCGACTATTATTACTGCTACATCTACTCCTAAAATCTTCTTTATGGTTTCTCTGATTTTTCTTGCAGATTCATCGGGATTTTCAGGTAATAGTACTACGTTTTCTTCTCCACCAGCATTAGATTTATCTATTCCAGCATTTGCGCATACTATACCATGTTTAGTTAAAACTATTATGTGACCATCCTCGACTTTTAGTAATTCTTTTGATTCTCTGAGTATTAGCTCAACTAGACGTGGATCCTTATTGGTAATTTTAGCTATTTCAAGTGCTTTCTTTGAAGGGTTAATTTTATTTAAGTTAACAACTCTTCCTTCAGCTTTTGATACAACCTTATGTGTTACAACGATAATGTCACCATCATTAATTTTTACACCCATTTTCTTAGACGTCTCAACAATTATTTCTCCTATATTATCTCCCTTTTTAACCTCTTTATCGTAGTATAGACCTATTACTTCTATTCTTCTCAACATGAACACCTGGACATATTAAATGATTATTGGCTAAGAGTTGGAGAGTATTCTAAGTATTCTTTAACTTGCCTGATTATACCTCTAGCTATTAATGGCACTTTAGATCCGAAATACCTTAGATTTCGCTTTAGTTCTATAGCAAATGCTTCAATATATGGAGGTTTCCCAAAAAATTTAATAAAAGCTCCTCCCGAGAAGGGATAGTCGATTCTTACGTTAAGGCCCATACTTCTTAAGTAGGCTATTATGGCTGAAATTAAGCTCCTAGACACTGTTGTGAAATTACATGTTGATATACATACATCAGGCCACCTCTTAATATTTTTCATTCCATGAAAGTCCACTATGATTTTAACTGCATTTCTATTAACTAATTCACCTACCCTACGCCAAAGAGGTGTAGACTTAGCATAAGGCTTATTTAAGTTATAATCAGGTAGATCCATATTCTCTAATCTATCCACCTTACTTATGGTTGGAAGTATCGCCCAAGTCTTTTCAGCCACTGCTGTCTTAAACGCTATTTCCCAAGTATACATGTCCACTGCAGAATGATAAATAGTCAATTCTTTCATCTTACTTAATGGAACATACTTTTTAGTCACGCTTACTAACTCCTTAAATAAATCAGTACCAAAACCATGTAATGCTGTTATAAGAATAGGGTATCTTCCCTCTATCTCAACATATCCTTCAATAATATTCAGGTTCATACCTTACCCCCCTATTGTATCATTATTTAGGCCATTGTATTAATGAACTACTTTCTACCTAATCGTTGATCTATTCAATATTTAAAAATATATATGTGAGCAGAGAGTACTGTTTGGTACGGATCAAAAAGATATTTATCACTAAGGTGTTTTCCCGTGAAATTAGGTAATGTCATAATAGAGGATACATTTGCTGAAGCATTCCCTATGTATGCCACAAGAATAGTAATCACAGCTATAAACCGTAAATGGGCTTTAATAGCTGCTCGTGAAGCTACGGGCTTTGCAACATCAATAATAGCATGTCCTGGAGAAGCAGGAATAGAAACACTATTATCACCAAAGATAACCCCAGATAAACGTGTTGGAGCAGCTATACAGATTTACCATAGTGATCCTGCTAGCCTTAAATTGACTACCATAATGAGGATTGGACAAACAGTTCTTACATGTGCAACAACCGCAGCTTTCGATGGATTACCTAAAGTTAAGAGGAGAATGAGCGTAGGTAGGGCGTTAGCTAAGTTTGGAGATGGATTTGAGAAAGAGGACGTTATTGGAGGGAGAAAGGTATGGCGTATTCCAGTAATGGAAGGTGAATTCATTATTGAAGATTCCTTTGGAGTTGTAAAAGGTGTTGCAGGAGGAAATATTCTAATACTAGCCAAATCCCATGAAGCAGGATTAAAAGCCGCAGAAAAAGCTGTAGAAGCTATACATAAGTATGCTAAGCGGGTAATCACACCATTTCCTGGCGGTATAGTCCGTTCAGGATCTAAGGTAGGTTCATTAAAATATCCAAAACTTCGTGCAACAACTAATCACTTATACTGTCCTACATTAAAGGACGTTGTTAAAGAAACAAGGCTTCCACCTGAAGTAAACTCCGTATTTGAAATAGTAATTAATGGTCTTAGAAAAGAAGACGTACTAATGGCTATGGGTGTAGCAATTAAAGCGGCTGCATCAGTACCAGGAGTTGTAAAAATCGATGCTGGAAACTATGGAGGTAAGCTAGGACCCTATCATCTACATTTAAGGGAAGCTCTTGAGATTACCAAGAACATAGAAGTAAAGGTTTAAATCCCATAGGATAGGTAAGAATAAATTGTCCAGCTAGGGAATACATTTTACAAATTATTTATGAGGTAAGAGTTATGTCCCAAGAAGGTAAAACGATAAAAATATGCGTTTTAAAACTTGGCTGTATAGGTTGTTCACCGTTACTTGAGTACTTGCTTGATGAAAGAGCTGATAGAAAGGATATTGAAGTTAGAGTGTTTGGTGTTGGAGCCAAACTATTTGCCAAAGAATATGGTGCTGAATTAGCGGAGAAGGCGCTAAAAGAGGAATGTGATCTATACATTGTTGTGAGCCCTAATGCAACATTACCTGGTCCAACTAAGGCTAGGGAGGTTCTTAGAGAAAAAGGTAAAAACGTAATTATAATATCGGATGCCCCTACAAAGAAGATAGTAAAGGATTTAGAAGCAAAGGGCTTTGGTTATATACTCGCTCTAGCAGATTCCATGTTGGGTGCTCGTAGGGAATTCTTAGATCCCGAAGAAATGGCATTATTCAATAGTGATATTATAAGAGTACTAGCAATAACAGGCGTCTATAGGATAATTTATAGTGAAATAGACAAGGTAATAGAAAGTTTAAAGAAGGGCGAGAAACCCGAGCTACCTAGGATAATAATAGATAAAGAGAAAGCTGTTGAAGCTGGACAATTTAAGAATCCATATGCTAGAGCTAAGGCTATGGCTGCATTCGAGATAGCACGTAGAGTTGCTGACTTAACTACAGAAGGCTGCTTTAAGGTTAAGGAGAGAGAACGATATATTCCAATAGTTGCTGCAGCACATGAAATGATGAGGTTAGCAGCGAAACTAGCTGATGAAGCTAGGGAAATAGAAAAATCAAATGACACAGTTGTAAGGACACCGCATAATCCTGAAGGAATAATACTGTATAAAGAGAAGCTAATGGAGAAACCTCAACCTAGAGGATAAAATATCATGTGTTCACATACAGAGCTTAAAGTACAAAAGAGGGTATTTAAGCTAATAACAGGTAGAACGTTAACCCAAGGAACGTCCATGGAAAGTGAAGGTAAGTTCAGCGACAGATATAGGAAATCAGTAGCAGTAATTGAGTTAAACCCTGAAGATATAAAGAGGTTAGATATAAAGGATAAGGTTAAGGTAACGAGTCCTTATGGCTCTCTAGTATTAATGGTAAAGCCTAGCACTGAAGTACCTCCAGGAACAGCCTTTATTCCTATGGGGCCTTGGGCTAACGTCTTAGTTGAGCCGGCAACTGAGAGTACAGGTATGCCTAAGTTAAAGGGAGTTGAAGTAATTATAGAACCTACAGAAGAAGAAGTTACATCGTTAAAAGAAATATTAAAGATGTATAACGTAAAATATTTCGAATATAAACCATTAGAACGCCCATTAAAGCCTGGCCCTAAGAAAGTAGCAGAGAATGTTCCATGCCCGTTTTGTGGAGACATATGTGATCACTTAACAATAGAGCTTGAAGGAGAGAAAATAGTAAGAAATATTGGGGGATGCGCTCTTTCAGTATCTAAATTCCTAAATTACCATAAGGATCGTATATTAAAGCCAGTAATAAGAGATGAAGCTGGTACATTGAAGGAAGTAAGCCTTGATGAAGCTATTGAAAAGGCTGCCAAGATATTAGCTAATGCGAAATACCCATTACTATATGGGTGGTCTAGTACATGTAATGAGGCTATGGAGCTTGGAGTGGAGTTGGCTGAAGTAACTAGGGGAGTTATAGATAATACAGCAACGGTATGTCATGGTCCTACAACTTTAGGAGCCCAAGAAGTTGGAACTGCTAGAGCAACACTTGGTTTAATCAAGCATTTAGCAGACCTTATAATATTCTGGGGATGCAACCCTGTACATGCTCATCCAAATCATATTGCACGTTGGGTAATATCTGAAGGAAAGTATGTTAAAGGTCGTAAGGAGAGAAAAGTAGTGGTAATTGATGTACGAAAGACTACGACAGCAAATATGGCTGACCTATTTATTCAAGTAGAGCCTGGTAAAGACTTTGAACTAATAACGGCATTGAGAATGGCGGTGAAAGATCTAGAAATAGAAGCTCCTGTAATTGCTGGTGTTCCTAGAGAGAAAATCTTAGAACTTGCAGAGATGATGAGATCTGCTAAATATAGCGTAATATTTGTTGGTATGGGATTAACTATGACAGGTGCTAAGCATAGAAACCTACAAGAGCTCATAAAGTTAGCACATGATTTAAATGAATGGACAAGATTTGCAGTAATACCGATGAGAGGCCACTTTAACGTAAACGGCACGAATCATGTAATGCTCTGGCTTACCGGTTATCCATATGCTATAGACTTCTCAAGAGGATTCCCTAGGATGATTCCTGGCGTAACTACCACTATTGATCTACTAGTGAATGGAGATGTTGATGCTGCGCTAATTGTAGCTAGTGATCCTATAGCTCATTTACCGCAAAAAGCCGTAGAACATCTAGCGCGGATACCGGTTATCGTTATCGATGCCAAATGGTCTCTAACAACAACTGTCGCCGACGTGATAATACCTGCTGGGTTAGTTGGCATAGAATGTGAGGGTACAGCTTATAGAATGGATGATGTACCCATTAGAATGAAGAAGCTAGTTGATCCTCCACCTGGAGTTCTATGTGATAAAGAAATTCTTGCTAAACTTTTAGAAAAAGTTAAAGAATTGAAGGGGATAATATGAGTCAAATATTAATAAAAAATGGAATCGTATATGATCCATTAAACAATATTAAAGGAGAAGTAATGGATGTAGGAGTTAAAAACGGTAAAATTGTTGATCCATCAGAAATAGATGTTAAGCAGGCAATAGTTGTTGATGCTAAAGGAAAAGTTGTGATGCCTGGAGGAATAGACATTCACTCACATATAGCAGGGCCTAAAGTAAATGCTGGAAGACTAATAAGACCTGAAGACCACTACCTCACCAATATACCTAGCCAACTGCCCTATAAGAGAGCACAAACCGGACGAACAGTACCTAATGTATTCAAAATAGGCTACGGATATGCAGAAATGGGATACACGCTTGTCGCTGAACCTGCAAGTCCTCCCCTAAAGACACGACATACCCATGAAGAAATGGACGCTATTCCCATGATAGATAAGTTAACATACATTATAGTTGATTCATATTGGATAGTATTAGATTTAATACAAGAAGGAAATAAAGATCTACTAGCTTCATTCCTTGCATGGCTTCTATACGCTACTAAAGGTTATGCACTTAAACTAGTAGATCCATGCTCTGATGTGGCATGGATTTTAGGTAAAAAAGGACTTGACTTAGATGACCAAGTTCCTGGGTACAACCTTACACCTAGAGACGTCATAAAAACTATGGGAGAAGTATCCCAGATACTAAACCTACCACACTCAATTCATGTTCACTGCAACAGACTTGGACATCCAGGAAACTACATAACCACAATAAATACCATGAACTTAGCTAAGGACTTTGCCAGAAAGGAGACTAATGTCATGCATATTACACATGTACAGTTTACTGGATATAAGGGTGACTCTTGGGCAACATTAGAGAGTGGTGGAGAGGAAATAGCAAAGACACTAAACATTAATCCATATGTCACCTTAGACATGGGTCAAATAATTCCAGGAAGTCCTGCAACTACTATGACCGGCGATGCACCATTTGAATTCATACTATACCACCTAACTCGTTGGAAATGGAGCTTCGCCGACATTGAAACTGAAGGTGCAGCAGGAATAGTACCTTATAGATATCGTAAGAAGAACTATGTAAACACCATTCAATGGGCAATAGGATTAGAAGTAGTGCTATTAGCTAAAGACTTATGGAGAGTATTCTTAACAACAGATCACCCCAATGGTGGACCATTTACATCATATCCTAAAGTAATAGCCTGGCTTGTAAGTAAAAAAGCAAGAGAAGATTTAATGAAAGAAGTAAATCAGAGGGCTCTAAAGAAGACAGCTCTACCAGCAATAGATAGAGAATTAACTCTATACGATATAGCTATAATGACTAGAGCTTCTCCAGCAAAGCTTCTAGGATTAGAAAAGGAGAAGGGGCATCTAGGTATAGGAGCTGATGCGGACATAGCCATATATGACATAGATCCAAATAAAGTAGACATTAGTAAAGATTACGAGAAAGTAATTAAAGCATTCAGAAGAGCATACTATACCATTAAGGATGGAGAAATAATTGTAAAGGAAGGAAGAGTAGTAAAAACAGTTTATGGAAAAACATACTATGTAAACCCTGAAATACCTGAAGATCTTTCTAAAGAAATAAAGAAGTACATCAGTGAAAAGTTCAGACTTTATTATTCAATCTCCTTGGATAACTACATTATAGCTGAAGATGAATTAAGGAAGCCCAAGGAAATAAAGGTAAAGACTATGTTAAGGTGAGATCTATGTCCCAGGAAAAGGTTACATACTTTGTCAAGTTAAAGGTAAAACCCATAGTTCCAATAGATGCCAGAAGAATTAGACCTGATGTCTTTGCAGGTAAATCCATTAATGAAATAAAGAAGTTAAGAATATACGAAGGAGGTAGAAGAACCTCATTTGAGGAATTATTTGAAGTTGAAGGACCAACAATAGCTCCAAAAGACCCCAACAACATAGAAATAGTATTATCTGGTATGGACACGCATAAGATAAGATACTTAGGCTATAAAATGAATGGAGGAAAAATTGTAGTGAAAGGTGATATAGGCCCCTTAGCAGGTTATAAAATGATCAATGGCAATATAATAATTGAAGGCAACGCAGGCAGCTGGCTTGGAGTTAAAATGAAGAATGGTTTCATAGAAGTTCACAAGAATGCTGGAGATTTCATAGGAGCTAAACTTCAAGGAGAAAGACCAGGCAAAGGTATGAGAGGAGGAATGATAGTAATACATGGAAATGCGGGATCAAACATTGGGGCAGGGATGAAGAAAGGAACAATAATAATTGAAGGTAATGCAGGTAATATGGTAGGAGCATACATGGTTGGAGGATCAATACTTGTACAAGGTAATTGTGGAAGCTTTGCTGGTGCAAGAATGACCGGAGGTAAAATAGTAGTTAACGGCACCATAGATGGTATATTGCCAAGCTTCTATGTAGACTCAATAGTTGGTGCTGCAAAAGTTAAGGGAAGAGTGTTTAAGAAACCTTTCATGTTATTCATGGGGGACGTCATAGTTAATGGTAAAGGACTTTTATTCGTAGCATATGAAGAGAATAAAACTCTATTAGAACCCCATAAGAAACTAATTGAGGAGGTTCATATATAATGGTATCGATGAATAAGCTCGCTGTAGATCTGGTTATGAAAGCTCTTGAAAGAAAAGATGAACTTAAAATCTCAAGCCATACTGTTAGGGGGGCTACAATAGTTGATATGGGTATTAAGGTTCCAGGAGGTTTTGATGTAGGTATATTGCTCTCAAAGATATGTATGGGAGGTTTAGGGGAAGCAACTATATCTAGGTTTCAAACAGCAGACCTTGTATTACCAGCAATAGTTGTTTATACAGATCATCCTATAGAAGCATGTATGGCATCACAATATGCTGGTTGGAGAATTAAGGTAGGAAAATATTTTGCTATGGGAAGTGGACCTGCTAGAGCATTAGCTAAAAAGCCAAAGAAGTTATATGAAGAAATAGGATATAGTGAAGAAGCTACTGAAGCTGTACTTGTATTGGAAACTGATAAACTTCCAACAGAAGATGTTGTTAAATACGTTAGTGAGGCAGCAGGCGTTAAGCCTTCAGATTTATACATAGTAGTTGCTCCTACAAATAGCTTAGCAGGTTCAGTGCAAGTTAGTGCAAGAATTGTAGAAACAGGTATTCACAAATTACATGCCATAGGATTTGACATTAGAACTATAAAGTACGGTCATGGGCTTGCACCAATAGCTCCGCTACACCCAGATTCATTAGTGATGATGGGTAGAACCAACGACATGCTACTATATGGTGGCGAGGCATTCTACATAGTTGATTACCCTAACGATGAGAAATTAAAGGAGTATATAAAGCAAACGCCAAGTATTACATCCAAGGACTATGGAAAATCCCTCGCAGAGAAAGTTATGGAAGTTGGTGTAGAATTCCTGTACAAATTAGATCCAAAGATATTTGCACCGGCAGTAGTTGAAGTCAATAACATTAGAACAGGTAAAACATTCAAGTCAGGTCGAATTAATGTCGATATATTAAAAACATCTATAGCCTTATCCTGAATAATACGTTAGGCTTCATATGGATCAGCATAAATATAATTCTATTTTTTAGCCTTCTCTATAACGTATTTAGCTATCTCCATCGCTATGTCTTTATCAGTTACGCTTTGCAGACCTCTCCATCCAGGTTGACTATTTAACTCTAATAAGTAGGGCTTATTATCGATAACTAACACGTCTACACCTGCTATCTCGCATTCTAAAAGTTTAGCTGATTTTAGTACTATCTCTTCTATCTCGGGGTCAAGTTTGTCTATCCTTATGGGTCTTGCTCCTTGAGATATGTTAGTTTTCCACATACCAGGCGCTACTCTATACATTGCCGCTATAATTTTGTCTCCTATAACAAATGCTCTTATGTCCTTACCTTTATGGGGTAGATACTCCTGGAGGTATAAGACATGTCTTGTAAAGGATAACGAATGTAGTACTTCCCATAATACATCTCTATCTCTAAGTCTGATTCTAGTACTCCCATGACCTCTTGATCCGAATATGGGTTTTATTACTATACTTTTACTTTTCAGTAAGGGTAATGATCTATAAGCTAAGTTAGCATTTTCTGATACCATTGTTCTTGGTACAGGAATGCCATGCATATGAAGTATATACAATGATCTAAACTTATCAATACACTTCTCTATAGCTGAAGGCTTATTAATTATCTTCACACCATAATCTTGAAGTGCGTATAGCACATCCATCCTATAAATAGCCTGCTCAAGACTGCATCTGCCAATGGGTCTTACAATAATAGCACTTACTTCATCAACAAGGTTGACCCCCCTAGCATATACCTTAAGCTTATCATCGTCAATGATGGAGACCATATCTCTAAATCTAAAGGGATGAGGTCTATGTCCTAAAGATTCAATGGCTTTTATTAACCTTGAAGATGCCCAGCCCTGAGGATTTCTAGTTAAAATACCTATAATCAAGATGTTACCTCCTTGCCTTCAATTATAATAGATTATGCTTAAAAATAATAAGTCTATCAATAATAGAGCCCAAGAGGAGCTAAAATTCTATATTATATCTATAACTAAGTTCTCTTCTCAATATTTCAATAGCCTTTAATCTTTCCTGCAGAGGGTAATCAGGTGTTTCAAATATGAATTCCTTCTCGAATCGCCTATAGTCTCGTGTTAAAAATCTTCCATGTCTTTTAACCCAATGCCAAAAATCAGTATTAGGGTATGGTGTAGCTATACTAAAATGAACGTAGTCGGGTTCTACTTTTTCTATGAAATTTATTGTTTTGTAGATGGAATCTAGAGTTTCTCCGGGAGCGCCGACCATAAAGAATAGTCCTACCTTAATTCCTACATCTTTAGTCCATTTCACCACTCTTTCTGCTTGTTCTAATCTAATACCTTTACGTAGAGTATTAATGACTCTTTGATCTCCAGATTCTATGCCATACCAAATAGTAGTACAATTACTCTCCGCCATAACCTCCAATAATTTTAGATCAACATTATCTACCCTTACACCGTTAGGTAAACTCCATGGACCTAGGTCTTCATCTATAACTCCTTTAATTATCTTTAAAGCTCTATCTCTATCGTATGTAAAGATATCGTCTATAATCCTCACCTTAGGAACTTTATATTTATATTTAAGTATTCTCCATTCCTTGAGAACATTACCCGGTGAACGTGCTCTAAATTTCCTACCCATAATAAACCTGGTTACGCAAAATAGACAATTATGGGGACATCCCCTACTTGTCATTAAAGTACCAGCATTTTCACCGAATAATTTCATATCAATTACGTCTCTATCGGGTAAGGGAAGAGCATCTAAGTTTTCTTCTACTTCTCCTCTAACTACTATCGTCTTATCATCGTAGACTTTTAATCTAAGTAAATTCTTTAGCATTTTACTTAGAGCCTTCTCTCCTTCACCAACTACTACAACATCGGCAATTCCATAAAAGTCATTCGGAACTAATGTGGCATGAGGACCCCCGACAACTATAAAGCTCCTTGGGTTTAGCTCTTTTAATAGTTTAATTAACTTAACAGTGGTGTAGTAATTTGAAGTTATAGTAGTAAATCCCGTAATTAATGGAGCATCGTCTAAATATCTATTAATTAATTCTCTTGCTAATGTTAAATCTAAGTCAAATACTTTAACTTGAAACCCATGAGCCTTCGCTATGGAGGATAAGTATAATAGCCCTAATGGTGGATATAGGCCTTTCTTTCTCTCATCTACGGATGCCGTTGTGGATGCTTTTATTAGATATAATGTTTTCATTTACCTAACCCTATACATAACAATTTACTATGGAGTAACATACCGCTAGTTTTGAAGCCACACTACATTGAATGAAGTCTCCTTATATAAACCTTAGAAGACATTAACGTCTCAGATGAGTATTATTACAACGATTAAGAAAATCAGAGATGCAGATATAAAGATTAAATCTCTTAAGCTAAACCTTATTGGCTTATAGAATGTTCTTTTCTTACTATAACCAAAACCTTTTGATTCCATAGCCTCTGCTAAATCTCTGGCCCTCAATAGAGCACATACTATTGTTGGAATTATTATGGGTATGAGCTTCCTAGCTCTATGTAAGATGTTACCTTTTTCAAGCTCTAATCCTCTAGATCTTTGAGCGTCATATATGTTTTTCATTTCATTAAATATTATCGGTATGAACCTATATGCTATTATAAATGGGTATAAATATGTATAGTTTATGTTAAGCTTTGAAAGTCCTTGCAGTAGCTCCCAAGGACTTGTCGTTAATACCAAGGAAGCTATAGCTATGAGAGCTGTTACTACTCTAAGAATCATTGTAGAAATAGTATGTGCTAAAGTTATCAAGTTTAATTTAAATCCTTCAAAAATATAAGTTACCGAGATATTAAAGGCAATGAGGAAGAGGAGAAATATGCTTAGGCCTTTAAGTAAACTAGCCACCTTTCTAGAAAAGCCACCTATAACTGCTAATAGTACTTGGAATACCATTATTAACATCAATTTAAACCAGTCGTTAATTAAGAATACACCTATCATAACACTAATGACATAGAATATCTTTGTCCTAGGATCAAGTAAGTAAATTACATTTTCCTTTCTCTCATAGGAAAAACCATATCTAATACTTTCTATAATGGCGTACTTAACCATTTTCTTCACCAATTCTTGTAAAGCTTATAACTTCATCAACATTTAATGGCCTTATACATTTACTTAATTTTAGCATGGTAATTAACTCTGGGATTTGGGGTTGAATTAGCTTAGCTGAGTAAAGTATGTCAGTTCTATATAGGATATCCCTAGGAGGGCCTTCGGAAATGATCCTACCATTATTCATAACTATAATTCTATTGACAGGAGCATAAGCTAAAAATTCCATATCATGAGATACCATTATAATTGTCTTACCTTTACTTAGTATTTTATCTATTATTAAATTTAGTAACTCTATTTTTAATCCATAGTCTAGTCCTGCTGTAGGTTCATCTAATACTATTACTTCTGGTTCATATACCAATATAGAAGCAATTGCAAGTCTCCGCTGCTCACCTGCCGATAATTCATGTGGAGATTTATTCCTTAAGTGATATATTCCTAGCTCCTTAAGTATCTCCCTTACTTTCTCCTCACCATTACTCACCTTCATATTCCTAATGGTGAACATTACTTCTTTTTCAACTGTTTCTTCGAAAAACTGATGTAGGGGGTTCTGAAATACTATACCTATAAATCTTGATAGCTCAGCTGTACTATGATTTCTAGTATCCATGCCAAATACTATGACTTTACCTCTAGTAGGCTTAAGTAAGCCGTTAAAGTGCTTTATTAGCGTAGTTTTACCAGCGCCATTAGCTCCTACTATTGCTACAAACTCACCTCTATGTATCTTTAAATTTACACCCTTCAATGCATTTCTTCCATCAGGATAAGTATACCAGAGATCTTCCACTACAATTATAGGCTCATGATTATCCCCATTATTTTTATTAGCTTCGCTACTAGGATAAGGATTGTATTTTACGTAGCTCTTTATTAATCCATTATATAATTCAGCAGCTTCATGTATGTGTAATGGTATGGTCTTTACTTTCAATTGTTTAGCTAACCTAGATAAGGGTGGGACTTCTATACCTTGATCTTCTAATATTCCTTTAGCTAATAACTCTCTAGGATCTCCATCGGCAATTATAGTCTTATTGAGAAGGACAAGTCTTTGAGCATATTTAATCGCTTCTGTTAACCTATGTTCGATAAGTATTATTGTTATGTTATTTTCCTTCCAAAAGCTACTTAATAATGATAAGAACTCCCTTGCACTATAGGGATCTAGGTTAGCTAGGGGTTCATCTAGGATTAGTATCTTAGGCTTTAGTGCAAGCACGCTAGCTAAGGCTACTTTCTGAGCTTCTCCTCCAGATAAAGTATAGGTTAATCTATGTCTTAAGTGATTTATCTTCAATGAACGTAGTGCCCATTCAATTCTTTCATTAATTACCTTTGAAGGAAAAAGTAGATTTTCTGGTCCAAAGGCTACTTCTTCTTCTACTATTAAGTTTACCATTTGGTTTTCAGGTATTTGAAATACCACACCTACGGTTCCTACTAATTCCTTTATGCTAGATTCTACAACATTTAATCCATTTACTATTACTTCACCGTAAAGTCTGCCTCCATAATAATGAGGTATTAAGCCAAGTAAAATCCTACATAGCGTAGATTTACCACCGCCTGAAGGCCCAGCTATCACTATGAATTCACCTTCCTTTACCTTCAAATTTATATTTTTTATTGCTGGGTTTTCGGTATTTGGGTAATAGTACGTCACATTCCTTAATGTTATAATGTACTCCTTGCCTTGATTCATTATTAGACCTTCCCTTTTAGTAACTTTATGTACAGGAATTCACTTAAAGTCGTTATTCTTGTAAGTACTCTAATTAAGGGCATTGCAATTATATATCCTATGAAGGCTTGTATTAGTCTTATTGCTGGATATACAAGTGGACTTACAGTAAATAAACCTCTAACAACTTCAACATCACCAATACCAAATATTCCTTGGTAGACTTGCGGTAACGCAAATACAGTACATCCTAGAGCGGAATCAGTCTGATTACCAATAAACATTGCTAAGAATAAAGCTATGTGGAAGGAAGCTCTGCCTTTCCTTGCTAAGTAAGCTGCTACAGGTATTAGAATTAAGGCCGCTATCTTATCAAAGTACGCTAATATATATACATTCCCATAAATTGTTACAGGATAAAATACGGGCGTGAACATTGCCATCATCAATATGGCTAATAGAAGTAGTAATGGCTCCCTTACTCTACCTCTTACTATGAAGCTAGCACTAAATGCACTAACCGGTGGACAGAGTATAAATGGGAGCCCATAAATATTTGGAGGTGTAACAACCTTAACTATATCGCTAACTAATGCAGCTAAAAATCCTAGGTATGGTCCTAAGATTACTCCTAGTATTGGAGCAAATGAAGCACCTAAATCTATCTTTACCTGTGGTAAACCTACGACTGGTATTCCTGGCAACCAGAGAAAAGCATAGTATACAGCTGCCATAATACCCGTATAAGCTGCTATTAAACTTGAACTTAGCTTAGGAATAGACTCTTTATTCATATATCCCACACTTAGCTACTGTTATTTGTAACTTATGGAACAGAGTTCACTATGTGATATGAAGACACCCCATATAAATTTATTAGCCAAATACGTTAGACCAGCAACCTAGAGTGTTGAGGGAAAGATGTTGAATACTACATGGCCTTACATGTTACCCTTATTTAAAGAACCCAAAAAACGTGTGAAATTATTGATGCAATTATTCTCAAGTCCTATAGTTATGGAGGTACTAGAGGCCATAGGATCAGCGGGATTTATATCGCAAAAAGATTTAATAAATACCCTAAGACAACACTCCAATAAGACAATAATAACGATATTAAGAAAACTAGTAAATGCAGGCATATTAGAGGAGAATGTTGTAAGAAAGAGAAGTGGTCTGAGAACTGTTTGGTCAAAGTATTATAAATTAACTGATTTTGGAAAATGGTTCTATACATTAATTGTTGATCCTGCAAAAATTCCTAAAGGAGAACTCAGGAACTTAATGTCAGATATTTATGAGCTATTTGGTAAGAGCATTTATGATGTTACAAGGTACTTAGATCTCGATCCAATAAGTAGTATAAAGCACGTACTATACGGGCTTGCTAAATACATAATGAAAGGACATAATGGTAAAGATATAGAATTATTAATTGCTGGAGGCTTATCGTTAGATCATTATTTCAAGGCAATGAATTATGAACTTAGCTATATAAGATCCTTCTTAGGAGGTGATGGTCCCATAATATCATTAATTACAGGTAAACTTGGATTAAAAACTGGAATTTTAGCTGAAGTAGCATGCGATATATGGTCACTTAAATGGTTAATAAATTTAAAAAAATCAAACATATCATTGAACTATATTAAATTATCTAAGGACAAAAGTATATCTGAGAACATGATTATATACTCTGCCAAAGAGGATCAACTGAGAATATACAGGGTTATTAGTAAAGATAAAGCAACGTCTCCCAACGTTGATGAAGTAGAATGGAACCGTCTTTATGATTTAAAAGCATATTACGCTGGTAATACTTTTATTGAAGTTGCTTGCAAGTTAAGTGAATTAGCTCGTACATCTAATTCTTTCTTCATATACAGGCCTATATCTGAATCTGTGATACAAAATCCATATTTATTTAAAAAGATAATAGAAAATAAACCTATATTAGTAATTAGCAAGAATACATATAATGAAATACATGAAAATCTAGGTATAAGCTATGAGCGCTTAATAGATTTAGGAGTAAAAGCATTATTGTTAATATCAAAGCCCACACATATAACGGTATTCACGTCACATAGTAAAAGAGTTGAAATGATGGTTGAGGGATTAAAAATAAGAAATCTCATCAATACAACTAATACATTAATTTCATTCCTCGTATATCATCTATTAAAAGGAGAAGAATTTGTAGACTCAGCAAAGAAAGCATTAACAGCTGCTGCAGTAATGTCTACTAGGTCTATGCCATTTGCCTTTCCTTCACAAGATGAAGTAGAAAGATGGAATGTATATATAAGCATAAAGTGAAAAATCACATATAAGCTACGGATAACATTTTACTTGAAGCAATGAGGTTGTTTAAGTCTCTACTTTAACTTCCTCTAATTTTTCCTCTACTTCTTTAATAGTTGGTATTCTCTCTCTAGCACCAATATATTGAGTTGATATTGAGGCAGCTGCTATAGCATACCTTATAGCTTCATTTAATTTCACTCCCTTAAGCATCATGTATAGTAAAGTAGCTGAAAAAACATCACCAGCTCCTGTAGTATCTAAGGGCTTTACTCTTGGTGCTCTATATTTAACTCCTCTATGTTTATCTTTAATGAACAACGTAGCCCCTTCAGCTCCCATTGTAATTATTATATACTTTGCACCTAGGTTAAAGAGCATTGAGGGAATATCAATGCCCTTACTCATTAATACATTTACTTTCTCATTATTAAGTACTAAAATTGGAGAGTATTTTAATAATGATAAGTACTCAGCTGTCATATACTTTAAAGCATACATGGAAGGTCTATAGATTACTATTATATCGTTATTTTTCTTAACATATTCTAAGACCTTACTTGATACTTCATGAAACACTTCACCTACATAGATAGCTTTTGAGTTTATAATGCGGTTTAGTGTTTCATCATCTATTGTCGTAGGTGATAGAGCCGACTTTTTATGGAGCATACATATTATCTTTGATTCCTCGTTCTTATTTAGGAGTACAAGTGTTTCAAGAGTTCTAGAGCTTTTGTCTATAACGACATTTCTTAAGTCAATATTACTTCTTATAAGATCTAATAGTACTTCTATACCATAAGTATCTGAAGCTATCTTTCCGAAAAAGCCTACGCACGATCCATGCCTTGAGAGGACGCAAGCTACGTTAGCTCCTGAACCTCCAGGAAATGTGCCTAAATACTCGTATTCTAAAAGGTATTGATTTTCGCTAAGTCTAAAGTAATGGTCTACAGCAACAGAGCCTAGTACGAATACCTCAGGATGCAATCTATTATAGTTAATATAGGACTTAGATATTTTCTCCAATAACATTTCAGATAGTTCTAATGCTTCATTTACATTATAGAATCCAGTAATTCTATTGATTATATGTTTTATAAACTCCTCAACTATTTTCTTTAACGCATCCGACCTTATTTCCCTAGGGTCCTTAAACATTAGATAAAACCACTTACCTACATCGGTCAGGGAATAGCTCTTCATTCGTACTCTTCTTAATCCACTCTTTAACACGACATCCCTTTCATGTATGAAACCAAGCTCCTTGAGAATTTTTAGCGATTTTATTACCGTTCTATTTGAATGTCTGCTTAGCAAGTTAATTAAGTCTCGTTGGAGAATTTCCCTATCCAAGGGAATATTCTTTAAAACTTCCATTGTAATGGGTGATGAAAATAATGATAAGAGAAGCTTCCTCCTCACCTTGAGATCTATAGGTAAAGGAATAACTATTGGCCACAGGTCTCTTCGATTCAAGATTGTCCCCTAAGAGTGTAATTGTAGTATATTAATAATACAATTTTCTATCTTTTGTACTGAAATTAAGTTAAATTCTGTGTGTTATTTACCTCGTTATGATAGCTGATATCAATTAGCTGCTTAGATAATTTATATAACTTTGTACATGAATTATTCTAATGTCTAAGTTGTATTTTATTCACTGTTGAAATAAACGAAACAAGTATATCTGAAGTATGACTGAAATACCTAAATTATGACTTCTTAACAATTAATATGACTATTTTTCAAAAATTATTACCTGCTTTGTACATAGGTATATACCCACTGGAAATGGGGTAATAGTTATGTCCGCTCTAGAGGTTTTAAGAAAAATAGTTGAAGATGCAATTGCTGTTCAAAGAGCTGATGTATCTGTTATAAAGGAAAAACGTAGAGGAAAATTCGTAATATCGGATGCAGCTCCTTATGTTGAAGCTGTTAAGAAGATGACCCCTGTAGGTAATATGAAGAAAGAGGTTATTGACTTACATGTAGCTAGCGTAGTAGCTCATTATGAAATACTTAACGAAATAGCGGTTGATAAAGCAATCAGACCGGAAGATGACCCATTTGTAGAGCATTATCAAACACCTGTGATATTAGAGATATTATATGAACTAGATCCTAGGTTCAGAGAATCTGTTGAGAAATTTGTAAAGGCTTTAGAAGAAAACAAGGCATTCATAGGTAAGGAGCTTATTAGAAAGTACGCAGGATATTATGGACCTACATGTATAGTTGACTTCGCATTCTCAGTAGGAAGTATGCCAGGTATACATGCAGCCATACTTGAAAAACTGGATATCCCTAAGGAGCATAAAGAGACTATATTAGCAGCCAAGAGCTGGGGTATGAATACAAGCTATGGTTTTGGTGCAAGATTTATTGCAGCAATTGAAGCAGGTAAGACATTAGATGAAGCTCTTACAGCTGAAATAGAGACATTAAAGAAGTTGTGGCTAGAGCCAACAAAATTACAAGAAGATCTCATGAAAGAACTTGGTCATAAAAGCTTCGATCCTGGAGAATATATGAAGAAGTATAAGGAGAGAATGAAGGATTACATAAAGGCAGCTTTAAATGCAGGTGTTCATCCAGCTAACATAACTGTAGTACCTGCATACTGTGTTGGCGACGTAGGCCACCATATTGCTCAGAGCATGTATAATATGGCTAAAGATGATGTAGTAATGGCAATAATTGAAGCAGTAACCGACGTAATGGACGCAACACTAACAAAAGCACTAGGTGAGGGTCAGCTAAAGGACGAATACCATGTACTAGCAGTAGCTGGAGGTTCAACAGCGGCTGCTGTGACATTCATACTAGAACTAGACGGATTCACAGTTGACATGGTATTTGACCTACTAACCAAGAGATTCAGCAACTACGTATTGAAGTATCCAGCAAGAGGAGTAGCAGCTGAACTACACAACGTAGACTTCATGGACCTACTAGCAAGAGGGGCTAAGATAATAAGACCAAAGCCATTCGGCACCGGAGGCTACGCAGCCAAGGTTAAGGTAGATCTAACACCAATTAAGAGAAACGAAGTGTTAATGAATCCACAGCGCTACACCTATCCAGGATGCGCAATTACAGTCAGATTCTCAGCACTAATGAGACTAGCTGACTTCCCATGTCTATTAACAAGTGAGCCTGTTACAGCGACAATCAACACCTACATAGTAGCACTACATCCAGAAAAGCCTATTGCTCCGCCACCAATATGTAAAGCTTGTGGAGTTAGTCAGACATTCTTAAGTGGTAGATGCGCACACTGCTGGTACAGAGTAGGAATTAAGAAGGAATTACCGCTAACAGCAGGTACTTCAGCTCTATGAAGAAGTGAATGTCTTATTTAATGAAGAAATCATTTTTTCTCACCTCAATTCGGATACGCCTTAAACGAAGCGCATCTAAGGTCAAGTATGAGGCGTTTCATATGAATGAAGTAAAACCACCTACACCTGCACAGATATGCGTTTCAGAGATTATTGGTACATGGGCACTTACGTTCTTTGGACCTGCATCAGTGATAACATTAATATCGGTTCTTGGCGGAGGACCTGCAGCTCTATTTGGTATAGGAGCGACATTTGGCTTCATAATCATGATAATGATTTATGCCCTAGGACATATATCTGGTACTCACATCAACCCTTCAGTAACGGTAGGTCTAGCTGCAGCTGGCAGATTTCCATGGAAGCTCGTAGGACCATATATAGTAGCTCAATGTATCGGAGCACTTATAGCAGGGCTATGTCTCTATGGATTCTTCCCTGAAGCGGGTAAGGCAGTCTACTTCGGCTCTACCTTACCCAATCCTGAGTTAGGAATAACTGATGGAGCTGCTGTAGTCATAGAAATTGTACTGACATTCTGGCTTGTATTTACAATTATGGGAACAGCAGTAGATAAAAGAGCACCACCAGGCTGGGCTGGATTTGCCATAGGGTTCATAGTTGCATGTGATATATGGGCTGGTGGTCCATTAACTGGTGCTAGCTTAAATTTTGCAAGATCATTAGGACCAGCAATTGCAGCAGCATTTGTAGGAGACTTCCTACCTCTAGCAAAACTATGGATATATGCTATAGGACCTATAATTGGCGGTGTACTAGGAGGAGTAATCTACGAATATGTATTCAAGCCAGCTAAGTAAACTAAAGAGAAAATAATTACATTTTTTCCCTCCTCACCTTAATAATCAGTTCATGGGAATCAAGGCATTTCGAAAAGTATTTTAAACTAGAACCCATTTTAATGCTCAGAGTTCATTAGAGTTGTGGAGGTTAGTTATGCGAACCTATAGAGATAGAGACTTTATAGAATCGGTTGAAGGACTATTATTCTGCGTCATAGGTAATGTTCATCCGGAAAACCGTGTTATAGCTTACTTAAAGTATGTACCACACTTTGAATCACCTATAAGAATTAAATGGTCGAGAAAAGGCATAAAATATGGAAGAATACTGCCATATTATAGTGCTATGGGAGTTCAACAAACCATGAAGTTCCTTAAAGATAATTATCCAGAATACATAGTCTTCGACAAATATAGGTCAATAGAATTGATAGAAATACCCAAAAATAAAATTAAGGTACATTATTTACCAGAGGAAAGACTTAAAGAAATTCTAGAAGATCCTAAAGACCCATTAGAGGAAATGGCGAGAGAACTTGTCATTAAAATAGCTGAAGAAAGTAATGTAGAGCTAAAATACTTCGGTATAACAGGTTCAATATTACTTAATATACATAATATAAAGTATTCAGACATTGATTTAATAGTTTATGGCAAAGAGAATTCATATAGAGTAAAAGAAGCTCTATTAAAATTATACAAGGATCCTAGTACACCATTCTATATGCCTTACGGAGAGTTTTTAGACAGATGGGCTCAAGACATAGTAAGAATACATCCACTAACCTTAAATGAAGCCAAGACCCTATATGGTAAGTATAAATGGAATAGAGCACTCTACCATAATAAACAATTCTCTATACATCCAGTTAAACTAGAGAATGAAATAACTGAAAAATGGGAGGATAAAATACATAAACCCATAGGCATGATAAAGATTAAAGCAAGAGTAGTGGATTCAAGCGATTCATTATTCATGCCTGCAGTTTACATCGTAGAAGATGTCCACATATTAGAAGGACCAGATCCGCCTAAACCAATAAATAGAATTGTTAGCTATGAAGGACTCTACTTTGATATAGCAGAGCCTGGAGATGAAATCATTGTTCAAGGAAAGCTTGAAGTAGTGGAGGAGTTAAGGAAAAATGAAACCTACTGCCAAGTTACTATAGGTACATTTGAAGCTAGGGGTAAAGATTACATAAAGCCTATTAAATGGCTAAATATGAGTTAAGGATAAGATCCTTAGCGATATCACTTCGCTAACGAAATATTTGTCATATAATCACCTGGATCTCCTAGATACAATCTATACTTTATATCTCCATTAGCGTACTCTAACCTTTCTACAGTTCCTCTAGCAATAACTATTTCATCTTCAAATGCTAACTCATTAAATCTGCCGCGTATACTATATATTTCATCCACACCGATTTTAACGCCCTCAATATGCTCTAATACTTCAACTACATACTTACATGGAGTAAATATTGCTTCACGTGCATCAACGACCTTG
>Ga0190367_1000076_pt1 | contig 75562 bp, 70 predicted proteins | sample 4872181011_MG_FD_171838 | JGI IMG/M metagenome (GOLD analysis project Ga0190367, IMG submission 171838) | Hydrothermal vent microbial mat bacterial communities from Southern Trench, Guaymas Basin, Mexico - 4872-18-10-11_MG | ecosystem: Environmental > Aquatic > Marine > Hydrothermal vents >...
TCAATTTTGAATCCCAGCATTTTTAAAGTCCTGTATATTTTGTCTTGCCAGTGCTTGTCTCTTCCAGCAAATATGCTTAGGCTACCATTTGTAGTGAGCAGTTTTGATATCATTTTTAGGAAGCTTCTTGAGAAGAGCCTTGGATTGCGTTTGGGATTTGGGCCTCCATCATGGATTACGTGGTTGAATGTGAATTTATGGTCTACTAGTACTTTGGTTAATTGAATGGCATCGCATAAGCATATCTTGACTTGCCTGCTAAATAGAGCTTCTCTAAATGCTGAAACTGGATTTCTATAGAGTGCTATGGCTAGGATCTCCGGTGATTTATCGACAGTGATATAGAGTGCTGGTGAAGCCCAGTTAATGGAAACATAGCATGTCCTACCAATTCCCGTGCCTATTTCGAGAACTCTACCTCTACTGGGTATTGCTTCGGGCCATGCGATGAGCGAGCCAACATATCCCATTCTCATTACATTGAATTCACCGCTACGATAGCCGAGCCCACCCGTGATTTCATCAATTAATTGGAGTACTTCGCTTTCACTCATCCACCTGATTTTATTGCAGTAAACACCTAGTGCAAAGCTTCTAGAAATATAATCTGCCTCACTAATCATTTTGCTCTTCACTAATTTCAGGACTTCCCCCTCTATTTCCCCCATACCCGTAAGCGAGTACTTTCATTCCTTAATTAAGTGTTTCTTCAAGGTTTATTTGGACCTCTCCATCCTTTAGCGGCTATTGCAGCCGGATGATTCTATGGACATTAGAGTAACAGTTATAGCTTTCAATGAATCGTCGTAATACTAGTTGTTGGTGGTTCTCATGGTTGAGGAATATGATGTTCTGATAGTTAATGGTGTGATAGTTGATGGTACTGGTAAACCCGCTTTTAAGGGCTCGGTTGCTATTAAGGGGGATAGAATTGTTGATGTTGGTGATTTAAGTGGTAGAGCGGAGAGGGTCATTGATGCTAGGGGGCTTATTGTTTCGCCTGGATTTATTGATGTACATAGTCATGCAGACAAAACGCTCCCATTGTTTCCATTTGCCGAGAACTATGTTATGCAGGGAATAACCACTACTATTGGGGGTAATTGCGGTAACGTTATTGCGCCAATACTGGATTGGTGGCCGCCGAACATGTTTTGGGATCAGGACATAATATTCGAGCTGAGGCCGTTCAAGTATTATAGTGAAGGCTTATTGCCTGCTGAAGAAGTGAAGAGGAGAGTTGAGGAAGTTTATGGTGTGAAAATAGTGTGGGGTCTTTTCGGGGAGTTTATTAAGTGGCTTGAAGAAGTGGGTATTTCAGTGAATCATGTACCACTAGCTGGTCACAATACTATTAGGGCTCAAGTTATGGGTCCAGATTGGAGGCGAGAGCCAACAGATGATGAGCTAAGTAAAATGAAGTGGCATGTCCGGGAGGCTATGGAGGCTGGTGCATTTGGATTATCAACTGGACTGGACTATGTGCCCGGCGTCTATGCTAAAACTGAAGAGGTAATTGAGCTAGTTAAAGTTGTTAAGGAGTATGATGGAATATATGCCACTCATTGGAGAAGGACTGGATTAAGGAGGGAGAGAACTAGACCGATAATCGAGAAGATAAAGGGGGTTGAGGAGGCAATTAGAATTTGTAGGGAGACTGGTGTTACAACTGAGATTTCACATTTAATGTCCGGATATACCATTTATCCTGAACCTCCAACTGAGCTTGCATGTGCAGCTGTAAGGGAAACTCTGAAGATTATTGATAATGCTAGGAGTGAGGGGTTAGATGTATACTTTGATGTAATACCCAATGTGACTGGTGGTACTCTAACAACTATTTATTTAGCTTCCCTTCTCACACCATGGGTTAGGGAGCTTAGGTCGCTTGAGGGGCTTGCAAGAGCATTGCGAATGAAGGATTTCAGGGAGGAGTTGAAAAGCCTCATTGTTCAAGGTAAGTGGTGGAGGCTAAATCCAATACTCGACCCGTATTGGGCTTCAAGATATGAAGTTACTGCACACAAGAACTCAGCCTATGTCGGTAAAACTATTAGTGAAGTAGCTGAGATGAAGGGAGTTGATGAGCTGGATGCACTGTTTGAATTATTAATTGAAGATCCAGAAGCAAAATATCGAAATAGAGGTTACAGGACTGATGAGGAGATTGCTGAGTTCATTAAGCATCCATGCTGCATGATAGGGTTAGACACGTACACATTTAATGATCAGTGGAAAATGAGGTATCCACCATACTCTCTACCGCATCCGAATACTTATGGAGGCATGCCAAGATACATAAGGCGTTATGTCAGGGAAATGAAGGTTCTCTCATTAGAGGAGGCAATTAGGAGGATAACGAGCTTACCAGCGAAGGTATTTAAGATTAGGGATAGGGGATTGATAAAGCCCGGTGCATATGCTGATATCGTGATCTTCGATTTCAATTCAATTAGTGATATAGAAGACCCTCTTGAGCCGAGAAAGTATCCAAAAGGTATAAGATATGTTATTGTTAATGGAGTAGTTGTGGTTGAGAATGGAAAGCACACTGGCGCTAAGCCTGGAAAAATATTGAAGCTACATGAGCAGTAGAGCGGTGAGCATTATCCTCCGCTTATTAACTTATTTTATGTTGGTTAGAGTTCAAGTTCTTCAATTACATCTTTTTTAGGTATGCCGTTTTCACTCCAATTTCTCATTTGATAGTAGGTCTGAATCATGCTTCTAACTTCATTCTCACTTAACTTGCATTTCCTACCTTGAAATTCCACTTCCTCTTTGAAGAACTTTATTGGTAGGTAGTCGTCTTCTCTTTTAACTCCAAATTCTATGTTTATCAGTCTTGCTAGTGTAATTATTCTTTTGGCAGTTTTCTTCAGCTCATTGACTGTGTAGTTGAATCCGGTGGCTAGATTGAGTAGCTTTGTCATTAAATCCCAATCGTATATGTATCTGCCGAACTTGCATATTGGTAGTGAGTCATAGATTGCCCCCCTATCTTCTAGGTCTATTAGTGCCTCGATTTTCTCTTTTCCAGTGGAGAATCGGTCTCCTCCGAGCTTCATTAAGTCTGCATGGTAGCCCATCATTCTCAAGTGGCATGCTCCTCTATATGATACTGCATATGAAAGTATCATTCCTCTAAGTGTTCTTGGATCATATCCTGGTGGCTCAAGCCCTTTAACATGGACTGCCAGTTCACTTAAACCCAGCCTTTCCGCTGCCTTCGACACTCCCTCTGCTAGAAGCTCTCCAATTCCTTCTTTTCTAGCTATTTTCTCTACTAGGTGGATGAATGCATCGGGGTCTCCATACTTTAATTTGAATTCGGACTTTAGCTTTCCTCTATTATATGCTTCAATTGCAAATGCCACTACGTTGCCAGTCGATATGGTGTCTAGTCCATAGTCGTCTATTAGCTGATTGATGTATGCTACTGCATTTGCATCAGATATTTCGCATAAACCTGCAATGGCGAATATGTTTTCGTATTCGAGGGAGACTTTTATTTCACCATATTTCGGATCCTTAATTTCAACATATTGGTGGCATGCTACTGGGCATCCTATGCATGTCATCTTCTTAACTCTATACTGCCTATATGCTTCCCATGAAACTTTCTCATACTCTTCAAATCGAACTTTACTCCAGTACTTTGTTGGGAAGAATTCAAGCCTATTTGCTGTTTCGACTGCTCCGACGGTTCCCCTTAAGGCGTATCCTTGGATTGGTGTGCTTTCCCTTATTTTCTCATGGACTTCTTTAACTGCTTCCCTCAATTTATCTTCATCATAGTACTTCACTTCTTTCTTAGTGGATTTAATGGCTATTGCTTTCAAGTTTTTTGAACCAAATACTGCTCCTCCACCAGTTCTTCCTGCCTGCCTCCAGTAGTCATTATTTATGCATGCAAATTTAACGAGTTTTTCACCTGCAATTCCAATGGTTAATATCGAAGTTTCCCTTCCAGCTTTCTCCTTAATTCTTCTTTCTGTTTCAAATGCGTTTTTACCCCAAAGATCAGATGCATCTTCAATTTTCACTTCTCCATTTTCAATTAATATGTAAACTGGGTTCTGTGCTCTACCCGTCACTATTATTGCATCGATCCCCGCCCATTTCATATAGCTTCCAAAGCTTCCTCCAACCACTGAGACTCCAAGTATGTTGGTTAATGGGGATTTAAATACGAGTACTGCTTTCGTGCTCATTGGAATCAGTCCTCCATTAAATGGCCCTGAAGATATTACTAGCACGTTCTCAGGGCTTAGTGGATGTATCTTGCTGTTGGCTAAGCTGTTTTTAAAATAGTGTAGTCCGAGGCCTAACCCGCCTATGAACTTTCTGGCAATTTCGCGTGTTGTTTCACTTATGGTAACTGACCCTGTTGATAAATTGATTTTTACAATTTTTCCTCCATAACCATAAAGCTCCATTCAAGATCCTCCCTGCTACTTCAACATAAGTATTCTGTGTATTATGGCTTAATTTCTATTAATAGCATCTCCTACTGGTCACTTCATGGGTATGGTGCTTTATCCGTGCAATTTTAGAGTGGGCATTGAACTATGTTTCTAGCGTATAGGCAGTCTGCACATGATGGTGCATTACCCCAGCAGTCCATGTTGTTGGTTAGGGTGAAGTCACATATTTCATGGAACTTGCAATCGGTGCATGATGGGAATGTGAAATACTTAACTTTAAATCTGAATGCTAGGTACTCTGTTTTTCTCCATACATCAGTTAGGCTTTCACGGTTTAGATCTCCAAATACTACTTGACTTACTTGCTTTTCGACTCCATAGATATGGCACTTGTAGGTGTGGAGGAAGTTTAGGCATGGAGTTACTTTTCCATTCCATGTTATGCATGCAGCCATTTCATTTATGAATGGGCATTTTCTCTCTGTTTTTAATTTGAATTCTGGAAGTCTAACTGCAACATTTGTTTCTAGGCTTTTAATTGCAATTTGACCTGCTATTTCATTGAAGTCAATTTCATCGCTTAAATATAGACATTCTGCTTCATGCTCCCTTTTAACTGGAATTAAATTGGAGACAATTATTCTGCCAGCACCGCACTTTTCAGCCAGTTCTATTAGTTCTGTTAGTTCTCCTATGTTGCTTTTCATGGCTGTGAATATGAGCTCTGTTACTGGATAAACTGTTCCTTGGAGCTTCCTGGCCCGATGAATGGTTTTTAGTGCTAATACTATTTTTCCTAGCTCTCCTCCCCTAATTTTCCTGTATGTTTCAATTGATGCTGCATCTATTGAAACTGCTATTCTATCAACTCCAATTTTAACTAGTTTGAGTGCATTCTCCTCATCTAGTAGTGTTCCATTGGTATTGATTCCAAGCTTGAATCCCCTATTCTTTACTTCCTCAGCATATTCAAATGCTTTCTCATGATATAGGGGCTCCCCCCACCCGCTAAACCATATGAAGTTGGTTCTAGCCTCTCTTGCTTCATCTAGAATCTTCATTAGCAACTTTTCGCTCATTGATCCCTCAATTTCGCTCCATGAATTTCTGAAGCACATTGGGCAGTTTAAGTTGCACTTGCTTGTTATTTCTAATACTAGCTTCTTAGGTCCACTGCTAGGCTTACCGATTACGAGTCCTTCATTAAAAACTTCAATAACTTCACTATGCATTTAAACTTCACTTCCCTTCGAGTTTCAAGTTAATTCGCTTTTTCCACGAGTTATATTTATGTTTATCTTTTCAGTCTACTCTTTACTTGATTGTAAAAGCTAAATACTGATAGATGTCTAAAAGTATTATAGAGCGGTTTGTTGAAGGTGAGATTTTGCCTGGAGGATACATGGGCAAGTTTTTGAGGGTCAACTTAACAGATGGTACGTTAAGAGATGAAACGCTACCGGATGAAGTATTGAGGAACTGGATTGGTGGGAGAGGGCTGGGAGTCTACTTGATGCTTAAGGAAGTTGATCCAAAAGTTGACCCATTTAGTCCAGATAACAAGCTGTTCATATTGACTGGTCCTCTTACTGGAACAGCTGCACCTGAAAGTGGTAGATGGTGCTCAGTCACTAAATCACCGTTAACTGGAACCATTCATGACTCGCAATCTGGTGGGAAGTGGGGTCCAGAGCTTAAGTTTGCTGGCTATGATGGTATAATTATTGAGGGTGCGAGTGAGAAGCCTGTTTATTTGTGGATTCATGATGGGAAGGCTGAGATTAGAGATGCAAAGCACTTGTGGGGTAAAGATACGCATGCGACAACTGACATGATAATTGAGGAGCTTGGTGATAAGAACATCAAGGTTATGTGTATTGGGCCTGCTGGAGAGAACTTAGTGAGATTTGCCTGCCTAATCAATGATAAGGGTAGGGCTGCAGGTAGGGGTGGTCATGGTGCAGTAATGGGTAGCAAGAAGTTGAAGGCAATAGCTGTTAGGGGCACAATGAAGCCTGCGATAGCTGATGAGGATAGATTCCGTGAAGCCGTTAAAGTTAATGTTGATAAGCTTAAGAAGAGCCCTGTAACTGGAGAGGCACTGCCAAAATATGGAACTGCAGTTCTAGTCAACATAATAAATAAGCATGGAATACTTCCAACGAGGAATTTCCAGACTGGAGTTCATCCAACAGCCGATAAGTATAGCGGTGAAACTATTGCGGAGAAGATTTTGGTTAGAAGGGTTCCTTGCTGGGGATGCATAATTGCCTGTGGAAGGTATACTAAGGTGGCTGTTGGTGAGGGTGATGGTCCAGAATACGAGACTGTTTGGGCATTTGGTGCTCAAACTGGAACTGATGACCTCACCGCGATTTGCAAGGCAAACTACCTATGTAATGAGCTTGGATTGGACACCATATCCATGGGCCATGTGATTGGCACGCTTATGGAGCTCTATGAGAAGGGTAAGGTTCCAATTGAAAAGCTTAGAGGGCTAGAGCCGAAGTGGGGTAATGGAGAGGCAATTGTCGAACTAACTTGGAGAACTGCTTATAGATCTGGAATTGGAGATGACTTGGCTGAGGGTGCGAAGAGGTTGGCTGAGAAGTATGGTGCACCTGAAGTGGCAATGGTTGTTAGGGGGCAGGAGCTACCTGCCTATGATCCACGCGGTGCTCAGGGTCATGGTCTGGGCTATGCAACTTCGAATAGAGGTGGATGCCACTTAAGAGCATACATGATTGCTCCAGAAGTTCTCGGAGTGCCACAGCTAGTGGATAGATTTGAGGTTAAGGGTAAGGCCGAGCTTGTGAAAACATTTCAAGATGGATTTGCCGTCATAGATAGCCTAATACTCTGCAAGTTCAATACTTTCGCTACATGGGTTGAGGACTGGGTTGGAATGCTGGCTGGAGCAACAGGCTTCGACTACTCAGTTAATGATCTAAACACTATAGGTGAGAGAATTTGGAATGCTGAAAGAGTCTTCAATATACTGGCGTTCGGCGATGGAAGGCAGTATGATACGCTACCAAGAAGATTACTAGTTGAGCCCATGCCTGAGGGTCCAGCTAGAGGATATACTGTGAAGCTAAGTGAAATGCTCAATGAATACTATAAATTGAGGGGATGGATAGATGGGAGGCCTACAAGAGCTAAGCTAGAAGAGCTGGGCTTGAAAGAGCTTGCAGATAGGCTTGAGAGGGAGGGTCTGCTTCCAAGTTAAAATTAAATTTAAATTTCCTCAAATTTTCTTTAGGCGATTATGAGGGTTGTAATTGAGTTTTTCGCTACTTTAAGGGATAAGTATGGTAGGAGAATTGATTTGAATTTGAATGTAAATGAGCCAGTATCAGTTAGGGAAGTGCTTTCGCATGTTGAGGGTCTGCTTGATGAAATAACTGAGAATGGCCGGTTAAAGGAGATGTATAAGGTTCTAGTTAATGGATTGAACATCGAGTTTTTGAAGGGTTTAGATACTGAGGTTAATGATGGAGATGAAATATGCGTTTTTCCTCCAGCAGGTGGAGGCTAGCTTTATCCTATATTCTTAATGGACATTAGGATTATTGCAATTACAGCTAGAATTATCCCGATGAGCTGTGTCACGGTTATTTCTTCTCTGAGCACTAGTTTGCCGAGTATAAGTGTTATTAGCGGGTATAGTGCTGATACTGAGGTTACAATCGATGTACTTCCGATTTCCAATGCCATGTTAAACGCCAAGTTTCCCAAGACTCCAATTGCCCCGGCAATCATCGCGTAATAAATTGCTTGCTGATTCAGCTCGCTCTTAGGCTTTGCGAGTATGACTGCCATTATGGTTGTTGCTAGAGCAGCTGTTGATGATAGGAGTGCTACTCTACACCAATCAGCATACTTTAATGCAATTTTAATTAGGATGCTCCATAAACCCCATAGCACCAGTGATATTATTGATAGGACTAGCCACTTCAATTTCATCACCTCGAAGCTTTGAATTGGGGCTAGGGGGCAATAATTTAGAGCTGAGTACGATTAGTAGTATGTGTAATATAATTTTGTCGTATGGCTGGATGTGGTATAGTGAGTTTGAATGTGGAGGAGTATTATTCAAATTTCATTGTTAAAAGTGAAATTGCAAATTTCTGTAGGGGTAGATGGGTTGCTATTCATTGTCAAGCTACGACTAGTGATGGTAGATCCTTACTAGTTAGGTATGATGGGGATAGGCCATTAGTAATTAATTCTCCAGATGATGTTATTCGTGTCATTAAGAGGTTTAGGGCTTTGAGGCCTAGAACGATATATGCTTCAGCCAGCCTTTATTCGAGGCTTGAGAGTAGGAGTGATGCACTTAAATATAGTGAACTCGTATATGCTAAGACTCCTACGTGGGATATTGATAGCAAACCTGAGTGGTGGAGAGCTACACTTGAAGTTGTGAGGGCAATTATTAAGATTCTTGAGGAGGAGGGTGTATTTGAGTCCGTCTATATTAAGTGGAGTGGTAGGGGGGCTCATGTTCATATTCATGAAATGGCGATTTCGCCTGAAATTTATGAGAGAATTGGCCCTCTAAATGTTGCTTATAGTATTGTGGAGTACGTTATTAGGAGGATTAAGGAGGCTATTTTGAGGGTTAATAGGGAGTTTAAATCTGAGATCAAAGTTGAGAACTTGATGGATCCGCAGAGAGTTTTTACTGCTCCATTGAGCTTGCATAAGCAGCTTGATGTTTCATGCATTGTCTTTAAACCTCATGAAATTGATGAATTTGATCCTTCATGGTTGAACCCACTAAACTTTAGACATAATTCTGAGTGGAAGAGGTATGTTGAGGGTGAGGCTGACGCCCTAGCTATTAAGGCATTTAGAGAAATTGGTCCTTATCCTAGGGAGTCTAGGGGAGGGGTTCCTCAAGTACTAATTGAATTTAAGCCAATTGAAGTTCCAATAATTAAGATCGGTAAGCCCGGTGTTTCGATTAGGAGGTTTAAGCTTGAAGATTTGCGATTAAACTTGAATCCACCACCAATACTTAAGGGTAGGAAGTTCAGTAAGGGTGCTAGTGAAGCTTTCTATAAGGTTGAGGATATTTTAAGCCACTATGCACTTAGGAGGATCAGCTTGGAGCATGCAATTAGAGCTCTCAAATATGCTAAAGATGCTATAATACCCTTCCAGAACTATAGGCCTGAGGAGATCGCAGAACTACTGAGGCTTTATGGTGAGGCTATTAAGATACTTCTAAAGCTGAATTCTCCTGATAAAGTGAAACAGTGGCTGTTAAGTCACGGTCCACCTAAAAGGCTTCACACTAAACTTGATGAATTCTTCAAATAGGTACATGCTTGAGTTACACTTAATAGGTTTCAGCTCCCTTCCATACTTAGTGGCTATATATGTCGATTGTTGAATTTCAGCTGAGGCATGTTAAGGACTGGTTTAAATTTCTTAGTGAGTTTAGGAATTTCTTGAAGAGTGAGCCTATTAGAAGAGCTCTAGGTAAGGAGAGTATAGAGCTGAAGCCAAGGTATCATGGAACATTAATGCTTGAGATTGAGGGTGTTGTTAGCGTTGGTGATTTTGAGCGCTGGGATATTATTGGTGATGGTGTGCCTATTGGTTTCATAGAGGTCTGCTATATGGATCAGCACTTCTTTGTCTTGTCGGTTGAAGTGATGGATGCTCTGTTGAGTGATGATGAAATTAAAACATTAATGCTTAGCGGTAGCAGTTGGGCTACACCTTTAACTCCAGTAAGAGTTGTCTTGGAGGCTTTTGATGCTAATGCTGCGAGAAGGGAGCTTGAGAAATTTAGTAATCAATATAGTGATGACTATCCGAATGAAATTGCTAGGAAGTTTGCTCCTAAGGCTAGAATTCTCTAAATGTACTGGAGTATGGCGTTTGGATTATAGTTGCTTTGAGTTTTCTACATGCCTTGCATATGTAGTAGAGTACTGTTAGACCTATAATTCAGACTGCACGGGCTACTTCAAGCAAGTATTTCCTAGCTGTTTCAATATGTTATGTACTGGGATATTGACGGGTATTTAGGTCGATAACTATTAAAGTTTCTCTGAGGCTGTTTAGTGTCATTAAAACCATTGCTAATCCTCTTGTGAAGTTCATGAATTTTAACCTGTTACTTAAAATGTGCTTCTTAATGCTAATTTCTGCAAGGTGCCTCACCTCTCTCAACTTAACTTTCTTAAACTAACATTTTTTAGATAGTGGGTTAATTACTGATATGATTGTGGAGGGAAGGAAGTGGAAAGTGAAGTTTTAAGTGAGATTAAGGGATGGGTTTTGAAGAAGAGGGAGCATGGAAAAATAATATTTTTGGATTTGAGGAATTCAATGGGTATAACGCAGTGTGTAGTTAAGAAGGGAAGTGTTTCAGATGAGACGTGGAATTTAGCTAGGAAGGTAACTCAGGAGTCAAGTGTAATATTGAGGGGTCATTGGAGGGAGGAGCCTAGAGCTCCTAGAGGCATGGAATTTATGGTTAGTGAGTTGAAGGTAGTTCACATGGCGGAATCTCCATGGCCTCTCGGTAAGAAGTCTCATTCCCCAGAAGTACTCATGGAGATGAGGCACTTAGCTGTTAGGGGTCCACGCTATCAAGCAATATTCAAGATTAGACATGAAATTCTGCGCTCAAGTAGGGAGTTTTTCATAGAGAATGGCTGGTATGAGGTTTCCCCACCAATAATAGTTGCAACTGCATGTGAGGGTGGGGCTACGCTTTTCAAGATGAACTACTTTGAGAGGGAGGCTTATCTCACGCAAAGCTCTCAGCTATACCTTGAGGTCATGATCTTCAGCTTGGAGAAAGTTTGGTGCTTAGCTCCATCGTTTAGGGCTGAAAAGTCTAGGACTAGGAGGCATTTATGCGAGTTTTGGCATCTTGAAGCTGAAGCTGCATGGATGGATTTAAATGGATTAATGGAGCTTGAAGAGAATCTACTATCATACATATGCAATTCGGTTGCCGATAACTGTTCTAATGAGCTGGAGTTCCTAAATAGAGATCCGGATTTCCTGAGGGGAATTAAGCCTCCATTTGAAAGAATAACTTATGATGAGGCTATAAGGAGGCTTCAAGAAGCTGGTAAGAGCATTAAGTGGGGGGATGATATTGGAGGAGATGAGGAGTACATTTTGACTAAGGACTTGGATAAGCCTATGTTCATATATGGATATCCACTGCATCTTAAAGCCTTCTATGTTAAAGAGGATCCGAAGAGACCTGGCATTGGATTGACAGTAGATTTGCTTGCACCTGAAGGTTATGGTGAGCTTGCAACTGGCGGTGTACGTGAAGATGACCTTGATAAGCTAATTGAGAGAATTAGGGCTGAGGGATGGGATCCATCCCTCTATCACTGGTACTTAGATTTAAGGCGCTATGGTTCAGTTCCTCATGCAGGCTTCGGTATTGGAATTGATAGATTAACTTGGTGGATATGCAAGCTTGATCACGTGAGAGATGCTCTGCCATTTCCGAGGCTGGCTAGGACTATGAAGTTCATTTAAATAGTCCTGGTGCTAATTATTGCAGTCTACCATAAATGTTGGTTTTCATACCTCAGCTATTGTCAGCGTAGCGTGATTAGTTGATTAGGTTAACTAGTATAATTTTGAGTTAAGCTATTGCTTTGCTTTCAGTCTTAAACAGATTTTTAGTTCAATTTTCAACTGAAAGTTTAAGTGTCCTTCTAAGTTAAACATTTATATTCATTGACTAAAACTTTAATAGCGCGATTTGCAATGTAGCTGAAGAGCGCTTTGGGAGGGTGCTTGTAATGGATCCGCTACTTGCAATACCTGTAGGTGTAGCTTTACTATCGATTACAGTTGTTGTAGTGATTTATAGAGCCATAATGAGGGAGGGTACTGGGACTGCTAGGATGTCGGAAATTGCTGGCTTCATAGAGGAGGGTGCGAATGCGTTTTTGAAGAGGGAGTTTAAGACAATATCATACTTCGTTATTCCAATAGCCCTATTGCTACTCATATGTCTCTGGCCCAAATATGAAATTGCAACTGGATTCGTCCTTGGCTCGCTGTTTTCTGGAATTGCAACCTATATTGGCATGAAGGCTGCCGTTAAAGCTAATGTTAGAGTTACTAATGCTGCTAGGGGTTCTGTTCAGAGAGCTCTTGGCCTAGCCTTTATGGGTGGAGGTATTACTGGACTACTAATAGTTTCACTAAACTTGCTTGGAGTAGCACTGCTCTACATATTTTTCGGTGGAGGTCCAGAAAATCCGGAGGCCGTTAGTGAGCTGGTTGGATATGGTTTTGGTGCAAGCATAACGGCGCTTTTTGCTCAGGTTGGTGGTGGAATTTTCACTAAGGCAGCTGATGTTGGAGCCGATCTAGTGGGTAAAGTTGAGGTTGGAATTCCAGAGGATGACCCTAGAAATCCAGCTGTAATAGCTGATCTAGTGGGTGATAATGTTGGTGACTGTGCTGGTAGAGGTGCAGATCTTTTCGAGTCTGGTTCAGATAACTTGGTTGCAATGATGATCCTTGGCCTAGCCTTCACGGCAATATATGGGTGGAAGGCAGTACTATTTCCACTGCTCATTAGGAGCATCGGTAACTTAGCAACTATAGCCGGAATATTTGCAGTTAAAGTTGCTAGGGGCCTGAGGCCAATAATGAGAATTAACGTCGGCTATTTGACGGCTGGCATTCTATCAATTACAATATTCTATGTAGTCTCAGTTTACTTTATGGGTGATATAAGGCTTTTCTACTGCTTAACGCTTGGACTAGCCGCTGCACTAATAGTTTCGCTTATAACTCAATACTATACGAGTGGTGGAAGGCAGCCAGTTAAGGATATTGCTCTAGCTTCACAGTCGAGTCCAGCAATAAATATAATGATTGGCATGGCCTATGGGCTTGAAAGCGCGGTTCCATCAATGATAATTTTGGCCGCAGTCATAGCGCTTGCATACTTGATATTTGGTGGCGATATTCTCGGGATATTTGGTGTGGCGGCTGCGGCCATGGGATTAACCGAGATGAAGGGCATCATAATGGCCTCTGATACTTATGGCCCAATAGTCGATAATGCTGCTGGAATAGCTGAGATGTCTGGTATTGAGAGGGAGGTTGAGATGGCAATGGATGAGCTCGACGCTGTTGGGAATATTACTAAGGCGATCACTAAGGGATTTGCCATGGCAGCTGGAACGCTAACCACTGTGGTTCTGCTCTTCGCATATGTAAGTGAAGTTGCAAGGCATATGGGTATTGAATTGAAGTCAATAAATGATGTAGTCGTCAACCTAGTGAGTCCACTATCGGTTTCAGGATTCATTATTGGTGCTACGCTACCATTCCTGTTTTCTGCTTTCATTATTAGAGCTGTGAGCAAGGCTGCCCATGAAATGGTTGAGGAGGTTAGGAGGCAGTTTAGAGAGAAGCCCGGCATATTAGAGTGGAAGGAAAAGCCAGACTATGCCTATTGTGTTGATATAAGTACGAAGCATGCACTTGAGAGAATGATTCCTCCAACCCTCGTAGGCTTAATAGCACCAATAGTTATAGGGTTCCTCGGCGGTCCATGGATTCTAGCTTCATTCGTTGTCGCTACATCAATTGTGGGGGCTATACTGGCGACATTCATGTTCAATGCTGGCGGTGCATGGGATAATGCTAAGAAGTTAATTGAATCCGGATTCCTAGGTGGAAAGGGTACTCCAGCGCATAAGGCATCTGTTATCGGTGATACAGTGGGTGATCCACTTAAGGATAGTGCTGGACCCAGCCTTCACATACTCATTAAGCTGGTGAGCATAGTTTCAATAACCCTGCTACCGCTATTCATTGAGCATGGACTCCTGGCACATCTACCATAAAATAGATTTCAATGCTTTATTTTCATTAAAGCCATCATGCACTTAGCTCCACAAATTCATTTCCATGCATTTTGCTTCAATAAAGTATCTTGAAGTCGCCCTACTATTCATGGTGGTGTTGGATTGTGGGCTTTGAATTGATTGGTTCGCCGAATATGGCTTTAACTGATGCACATTGTCACTTGTACGAGTTTAGTGAGAGCGATATAGCTGCTTATGCTAAGAGCTTTTTAATAGCGGCAGTTTCAGACGATTTGGAGTCTTCTCGTAAAACCCTTTTAATTGCTAAGAGATTTAGAAGTGTGATTCCATGTATTGGTGTGCATCCATGGGAGGTTGGAGAGACGCCCATTAGTCACTTAGCTGAGATAGCTAAGCTAATTGATTCACATGATGTGCATTGTCTTGGTGAAATAGGCTTGGATAAGAAATTTTCCTCGTCTACTATTAGTAGGCAGAGGCTGTTTTTTCATGAATTTTTAAGATTGGCTAAGGAATATCAGTTGGCAGTAAATGTCCATGCACTTGGGGCTTGGAGCGAGGTTTTAAGCTTGCTTAGGAAGTACGATATTTCTAGAGCTGTAATTCACTGGTATACTGGTCCATTAATCCTGATCGATGAAATTGTAGAGCTTGGATATTATATATCAATTAACCCTTCATGCATGATTCAGAAGAGGCATAGAAGGGTAGTTGAATATCTGGATTTGAGGTTCATGTTGACTGAGAGTGATGGCCCATATAATTATAGGGGCTTGAATCTATCCCCCCAAATGATAGGTGATGTTGTGAAGCTAATAGCTGAGCTGAAGAACTTGGATCGGAATACGGTTGAGGAAGCTATTTATAGGAACTTTAAGCATTTATTTTCTGCATAAAATTGCTTGGATTCCAGTTCTATAAAGGCTGTTTTCTGTGGAGTGGATGCACATATGATACGCGTGCTCGGGCTCAATGGGTCGCCTAGAAACTATGGAAACACCTATAAGCTTCTTAAAGTGGCTTTAGAAATGGCTGAAGAGCTTGGAGCTGAAGTTAAGCTGATCAACCTCTATGAGCTTAATATTAGGGATTGCATTGGCTGCTTAGCTGACGAGCAGAGGGCATGCAGATATCCATGCGTAATCGATGATGATATGAGGATTGTTTACGATGAGGTCTTGAGGTCTGATGGAATAATATTTGCAACACCAATGTACTGGTACTCTCCATCAGCGGCCATGAAGAGAGTTATTGATAGATTAACTGCTTTAGAGAATATGATTGTAATTGAGGGTAAAAGCTGGCTTGAGGGTAAAGTTGCTGGGATAATAGCTGTTGGTAATGATAGCGGTGAAATTCAATTGGCATCGCTCATGTATGCCACTCTAAACACTATGGGCTTCATTATACCTCCATTTGCGCTTGCATTCTTCAATAGGGAGGGTGATGTATTGGATGATGAAGCTACTTTAATTGAGGCGGCTAATGTGGGTAGGGCAGTCACTTTAATGGCTGGGCTCGTAAAGGGATTTAATGATTCATGGTTTGACCCCAAAATTAAAGAGTGGCTGCATAGAGTAAAGATTAAGGTTAGGAATGAAGCTGAGAAAGCTATGAAAAAGGTTAAGCCCGAGAGATTGAAGTTAATCATGAAATTGTTGAGGTAATTAGTTGAGGTTATTTGGGAGCTGAATTTGATGAGTAATTTGAGTGAAGTTAGGAGTGAGCTGGATAAAGTGTGTAGGGAATTGACTGAGAAGCATGAGTTTAAGGATAAAATTGCCATTGCAGCTAGAGAGGCGCAGAGATTTTGCGGTGAATCAGTATCTGCAATTCATAGAGGAGATCTCGAGCTTGCAAGGGAGAAGTTGATGGCTGCTGAGGAGAAGTTCTCCGAGATTAAGAGGTTTATTGAAGGTGACCCTGAGCTTATGAGTGGAACAGTGCTTATGTCGCTTCAAGAGTATGTTGAAGCTAAGAGTCTCTTTGAAATAGTTACTAAGAGCAGATTGCCCCTGCTAAGTGAATTGAGTGTTCCACCTCAGGCTTATGCTTTGGGGCTAGCTGATTTGATAGGTGAGTTGAGAAGGAGAGTTATTGATTGTTTACGTGAGGATAGGCTTGAGGATGCTGAGCGATTTTTAGATCTCATGGAGAGCATACATGTTCTACTTCAGCCACTTGAGTATCCTAGATCTCTCGTTCCGGGATTGAGGGGTAAGCTTGATGTTATGAGGAGATTAATTGAGGATACTAGGAGGATCATTGTTGATGCAGTGCTTAGCACTAAGCTTAGAAGAGAAGTTGAGAAGGCAATGAGGAAAATGGGGATTAGCTAGTAAGCTCTCATCTGCTTTTCCAATATTTTTCTATGTATTTTTCAGCTCTCCTCAAATCCTCCGGCGTATTTATGTTGAGGAATGTTGGGCATTTTGCCAATTTCTCTAATTCTTCAGCTGAAATATAATGGGTTTTCAAGCAACCCAGTAATTCCCTCAGAGACTTGTTCTTAAGCTTCTTTAGATCGAGTAGCGCTTTCATTAGGGCATTTTTCTTATATGCGGCATATAGTGGTTCTATGTAATTGTTTTTCCATTTTGGCACAATTGCTTCGAAATCCGATTTCAGTATTCGAGATATTAGCTTTAACACTACTTCCCTGCTAATTAATGGTAAATCGCATCCAGTAATGAATAGTGCTTGATTGCTTGAAGCTTTAATCCCAGCTTTGATTGCTGAGAGCAATCCGTAGTTTCCATCATCAAGTGTGAAGTCGACTTTTATTGTTGCTTCGAGCTCTCTTTGAATTAGCCTCTTTTGCTCTTCGCATTTAACTACAATTACTAGTTGACTAGCTATCTCCTTTAGGCAGTTAATGACATAGCATATTAGTGGCTCTCCAGCCAATTTCACTAATGGCTTAAATGTACCCAATCTTCTCGCTTCTCCACCAGCCAGGATTATTGCTGAAAACTTCATCTCTCAACCCTTATCCACTCAACTCAAAGCTTTAATCAGAATTTAAGTTATTTAGATGAGAATTAACTTCTTAGAATTTGAGGCTATGTGTGCCTTTAGGTATCCGTGATGTGCCTCTGAGTGATTAGTTGATGAAATGTTTTTAGCTTTAAATTACACTAACTATTTCTAAGTGGCGGGGGTGATCTAATTGAAGGTTGCTGAGTTCATAGTCAAGTTTCTTGAGGAGAGGGGAATTAACCTGGTTTTCGGCTTACCTGGATACAATATTCTCGATGTATATGATGTGTTGAGGACTTCGAGTATTGAGCATTTACTGGTTAAACATGAGAATGCGGCTGCGGTGATGGCTGATGTTTATGGGAGGCTGACTGGTAAGCCTGGAATATGCATTACGACTGCTGGCCCAGGAGCGACCAATGCAGTTACTGGTATTGCGGGTGCACTTGCAGCTTCGTCACCACTAATTCATTTGGCGGGGCACTGCTCTTCGAAGGAGAGAATTCAGCCATATCATGGTGTTGATGACTGGTTTTTCTTGGAAAAAGTGTTTAGTTCAGTGACTAAGTGGAGTAGGACGGTTGTTGATCCAAGTGAAGTGCCAAAGGTTATTGCTAAAGCATTTGAAGTTGCGTCTTCAGGAAGACCGGGCCCAGTTCATGTATCGCTTCCAATGGACATTTTAGGTGAGGAATTAACCGGTGAAATTAGGTTTGGTGAGATCGGTTCTGGGAGAGGGGGAGTAGTAAAGCTGGTTAATGAGTTTATTGATTTGATCCCAAGAACTGAGAAGCCTGCGATAATTGTTGGTCAAGGTGTTCTTAGAGCTTTCTGTTGGGATGAAGTGGCTAAATTGGCTGAGAAAATCCGTGCACCAATATTCTTTACGAGGTGGAGTAGGAGTGCTATTCCATTTGATCATCCGCTGAATGTCGGTTATTTTGTTGGCTTAATGTTTAGAAGGAGATCTCATCCACTTGTTGATGAGCTATTTAATGAATCTGATTTAGTGCTAACTTTTGGTGTTGAGGAGGGATCTAGGGCTCAAATAGAGTCAATTGTTGATGGGAAGCCTGTTTTTCATGTTTTTCAGGGTGATGGTGATGGCTTTATTAAGATTACTGAGCGCTCAGTTCAGTTGAATGTGGGGTCGCTTAAGCTGGCCCTTAAAGCCCTTTTAGATTTGCTTCCTAGGAAAGTTAAGTCTTCATGGATTGATGTTGAGTCGAGGATTTCGAGAATTAAACGTGAAATTGAGAGTGAGCTCGAGAAGTTGGCTGAGGAAAATTCTGATACTAAGCCTATACATCCAGCGCATGTGCTTAGGTGCGTTAGAGAGCTACTTGATCGAGATGCAATTGTTGCATGCGATATTGGTAGCAATTTCGTGTGGACAGAGTATTATTATAGGGTGAGGACTCCCAATAGCCTTCTATCTCCATGTAGATATGGGAGCATGGGCTTTTCACTTCCTGCAGCTATAGCTGCAAAGAAGGTTTTTGGTGATAGGCAAGTTATTGCGATTGCTGGTGATGGTGGAATGCTCATGATGATGGGTGAGCTTTCAACATTAGCCGAGCATAATCTTCCAATTCCAGTAATTGTGCTAAATGATTCTAAGTACGGTATATTGTGGAGAATTCAGCAGAGATGGTATGGTGGTAGGTCTTTTGCTGTTGATATTGCCTCACCGAACTTCGCTGATTGTGCTAGGGCTTTTGGTATTAAGGGTTTGAGGGTTGAGGATCCTAGGGATGTCTATTCAGCTATTGAAGAGGCACTTTCGGGTTCAAGTCCAGTAGTTGTAGATATTTTAACCGGTCACCACTATGAGTACTATAAGTATAGGCTATAGGTGTTTTTCTTGGATATCGAGAACCTATTTAGTAGAGCTGTAAGCTATGCTATTAAGCTCGTTAAGACTCCTAGCCTATCGGGTAAAGAGAGGGAGCTTGCCTACTTACTTAAGGAGATCCTTGAAAGCGAGGTGGGAGTTGATAGGTGCTTTATAGATGAGTTTGGAAGCGTGATTGCTGTGATTAAGGGTGGATTGAGTAGTGCTATAATGTTTGAGGGCCACATGGATCATGTGCCCCCAGGCAGGGCTGATTTATGGCGTGTACCTCCATATTTTGCTAAAGTAGTTAATGGTAGGATTTATGGTAGAGGAGTGGTTGACATGAAGGCTTCAATAGCATCAATGCTATCTGCTGCATCAAGCATTTCAAGATGGGAGAATGATCTGTCGCTTTACTTAGTATTTGTTGTTCATGAAGAAACAGTTGAGGGGGTAGCGTTGAGGCATGTTGTTGAGAAGTTCATTAAAGAGGATTTAGACCTCGTTGTACTCGGTGAACCAACAAATTTGAATTTGGGGTTGGGTCATAGAGGTAGATGCTTAATTAAAGCTGATCTATTTGGAAAAACAGCTCATGCAAGCATGCCTCACTTAGGTGTGAATGCCATAGTCTCTGCTTCACATTTAATTAAGGAGTTGAGTGAGCTTTCGCTTCCAGATCATCCCATGCTTGGGAGGGCAACCATAACGCCGATTTCAATAGATTGCTCCCCCAAAATGCTTCCACAGCTACCCGACCACTGCTCTGTTGTTTTTGATAGGAGAATGATTGTTGGGGAGTCGGAGGAATCCGTTTTAAGAAGCATAAGCGATATCTTGGAGTGCTTTAAGCTTAATGGTGTGGTTGAAGATTTCAGTATTGGAGTTCTAGTTGAGGAATTAAATTGCTGGACTGGCGTCAAGATTAGGAGTAGAGACTTTTTCCCAGCATGGCTAACAAGTGAATCTCATCCATTAATTTGTCGTGTTCAGTCTGAACTAAAGAGATGTGGGGTGCCTGCCAATTCTATTGTTTGGGAGTTTAGTACTGATGGAGTTTTCTGTGCTGGTGAAGCTGGAATCTTGACTTTTGGTTTTGGGCCAGGCGATCCTAAGCTCGCACATCAACCAAATGAGCATATCGAGGTAGAGCAATTAAAGTATGCAGTTAAGGGTTTTATTTCGATATTTAATGTTGCTTCAAGCTACTTGACCCTTAGCTCTCAATCTTAAATTTAACCTTGAATTTCTCACTATCTATTTGCTCTATGCTTTCAACTTTCAATTTCAATCCGCTTAGCTCCATTACCTCTCTTGCATAGTCTTCTATCCAATCATAGAAGCAGCATGATGCTGCGAAGGGTCCTTCAAATAATATGTTGATTGATTTTTCATTTACACTTAAAACTTTTGCTGATGCTTCGGGAAATCTGTATTTATTATATCTCTCGGCGGCTTCCTTCACGATTTTTTCGAGACTATTCAAATTGGGTTCCTCTTATTCAATTAACCTGAAATATATTTGAAAAATTAAAAGTTTAAGATTTGCTTTCAAATTTTTTCCTCACTTTATCTAGTACCTTATCGACGGATTCGAGTCCTAGCTTTCTTAGAATCTCGCTTTTTGGTATTCCATTTTCATCCCATCCAACGGCTTCATAGTATTCTTTCTTGAGCTTTTCAACTTCAGTTTTATCTACTTGCTTTCCTGCATGTGGTCCAGATGGTAGTGGTTCGTAGAATCTCGGTGGATTATCGTCATGTATTTTTGGGTTCCAAGTGAAGTCTGGTCCACCTAGTAGGAGTGCTGCTCTTTGAATGTTTAGTATTCTTAGTCCGTTTTCACTGGACCAGGTTTCTGGTGTTTCATGCCATCCCGTGACTGCTTCATACATTTTCCAGAATAGGCTTGGTTCTGAGAAGTAGTTGAATATGCATATTACTGCTGAGTCGAGTAATATTCTTATGACTTCGCTTCCATGGGAGCTTAATGGTAGTCTAGCCACTGATGTATGATCTCCTCCTTGAACTGAGCATGCATATGCTATTGGAGTTGGATAGTCTAGTCCGCTTCTTATTCCATGTGCTCCAACAGCTATACCTTTAACTTGCACAGCGTATTTCATTACGTCTGCGCCTTTCATTTCACCTATTTTTATTGCTGCTCTAAATGTTCCTTCAGCCAATATGTCTCCTATTCCTTCTCTTAGTGCAATTTTCCTTGCTAGCTCTGCAAATGCTTTAGCATTACCCCATTTAAGGTCTATTCCATCGAGGTCTTCTTTTGTAAGTATTCCTCTTTGATATAGTTCTGCGGCAAAGCCCAGTACATTGCCTGCATTGATGCCGCATAGGCCGAGGTCATCTATGACTGAGGCCACATAGACGTTTTCTTCGGGGGTGAATATTCCGAGATTTGTTCCTAAATATGCTTGAAGCTCATAGTCTGGATTGTCGGTTATTGCTCCAGCATATGGTCCTGACCTTACGATGGCTATTTTTAGGCATGTTGTTGGGCAACCAAAGTCTCCCCAATACCTCTTGATCCAAACTCTCCTTTCAAATGCATCAACTCCAAAGCTTTTTTCATTGTGCCATTCCTCCTGCCAGTTCCTTACTGGCTCTGAGCTAAGTGCATATCCGACATAGTAGCCTGCACTACCGGTACCCCATCGCCTCATATTGTCTCTTTTAATACATGCTTTGTAGACCTCGTGCATTAGTAGGTATGTTTTTATTGGATTGTGAACTTCTGGTAGGGGTCCGGTTCCCTTCACTGCTATTGCCTTCAAGTTCTTTGAACCCATGACCGCACCATAACCTCCATAACCTGCTGCATGAGTCCACTTAGCCATTACTGCGGCAATTCTGCACCTATTTTCTCCTGCAGGTCCAATGTAGAGTATGGCTGGCTCTCTCCATGAGCCATATCTTGGATATTTGCTTTGAAGTTCATTTCTAAGTTCTTTAGTTAAAACTTTGATTGTCTGTTTTCCATCGAGACCCCAGATGTGTGATGCATCCCTTATCTCTACTTTATCGTCTTTTATGAATATGTAGACGGGGCTGCTTGCTCTACCAGTAACTATTATTCCATCCCAGCCGGAACACTTCAATTCTATGCCGAATTCCCCGCCAACAGTTGATCCAACAATTCCATTGCTTTGAGGGGATTTACCTGATACGCATACTCTCCCGCCGGGATAGTAGCCCGTTAATGGTCCGGTGAGTATTGTTAGTATGTTTTCTGGTCCTAGGGGGTCTATTTCATCCCACTTGCTTCCAAGCCTATCCCATAGTATCTTTACTGCGAGCCCCCTACCACCGACATACTTCCTCAGCGTGTCTTCATCAAATTTTAGCTCTGAAATTTTCTCCCTACTTAAATCTACTTCGAGGAATTTTCCAGCATATCCCCTACCAATACCATTCATATGAGTTCCTCCCCAAACTTACCATACATGTTAATGGCTAGCTCTTTAGCTACTTCCTCTGGGGTTCTCGCATATAGCTTGCAATGCTTTTCAACTCGACTTCTAGGTACGATCCATAGCGCTTTCCATCCTCCAAGTTGACATATTTTAACGCATTGAGGATCTCCACCGCAAAGATCACAGATAACTGCATAATTGTCCTTAGGATGGATGTGGGGTATTTTGCCTGGGCAAGCTTCAATGCACATTCCACATGCAGTACATTTTTCCCTATCAACAATTACTGCTCCCGTTTCTTCATCAACACTTAATGCCTTTACTGGGCAAGCATTTACACAGGGATAGTCTTCGCATTGAGTACAGAAGTGCGGGAATTCCACTCCTGGAATCAACATGAACACTCTAATTCTAGAGGCTTCAGGCCATATTTTTCCTTCATGGTATAGTGAGCACATCACTTCGCATAATCTGCATCCACTGCACTTGGCGTAGTCCCTCATAATCCATATGCCGCTCTTAACCTCCATTAATACTCCTCCATAACTTACGCCGCTTACTAAATCTAATTGTAAATCGATACTTAAGACTTACTTAGCATTCTTGGTAGTGTTAGATGATTATTTGACTTTTGTCTAATACTTTATTCAATAGTGCCATCCACTCAATTTATGGCCATGAATGCGTGCTACTTAGCTGCTTAAGGTACTCACACCTTAATCTTATTTACCTGATTTTAGTAAAGTTAATTGGTGAAGTGCTTGGGTAAGGCTAAGAAGCTTTGCGTGGATCCTGAATTTTTCGATTTAGAAATATATGCTATTTACCATGCAGTGTACGACTATCTTAAGGATGATACTTGGAAAATTGTTTGGAGGGTTGGAGAAATAGTTTACGATGAAATTAAGGAGAAAATTGGAACTGCAAATGAAACCGATCCATTTAGAGCTTTAAGTAAGCTTGCCAAGTGGCTTAGGGATGTCGGATACATTGAGGAGTTGGAGGTGAAGAAGGTATCTGAGGATGAAGTTGAATATGTAATGTTAAACCCAATAATTGCCCCAGGTGCTAAGAGGTTAATTGGTGAGGGAAGAGTTCCAGCACATATATCGACTTCATTGATGTTTGCTTTGCTGAAGCAATTTGGATTGAAGGCTGAAATGATTGGTGAGCCAGAGTTTCTACCTGATGGACGTGTAATTGAGAGATGGAAGCTAGTTAGGATTAAATAGTTAAAAGGGGTTTAAAGTGAAGACTGAGCCTTATGAAGTCAGCCTAGTGAAGATCAATCCATTTAAGGTTAAAGGGCCAATTATTGGAAGAGTGGTTGCAGTTCTCGACTTGATCTTAGAGAACAGGGGAATGAAGCTCATTCATCCAAGGTCTAGGGCATTAGTGAAATCATCCATATTTGAGCTGGCAGTAACTGATGAGGCTGAATCTTCACCTGGAAAGGTTGTTAATAGAGTTGGCTATATAGGTTTCATTGAAGTAACACAGGGTGGCGTTGCAGTTGTCGGTGATAATGTTTACATTGGAAATAGGCTTTTGGGTGAAATTGTGGGATTTAATGAAGATCATGTACCAAATCACATAACGGTTCTGGTGAGAAGCAAGGAGCTTACAACTGGATTTAAATTTGGAGTTGAGGTCAATGATGAGGTTCAAATAGTCATGTAACGATCCCAGCCTATTCCACTTTTCTCGTTCTATATGGAGGGATCCAATTGGTTAGGGAGTTAATGACTACCAATGTGGCTGCTAGGGATATTAGACGTAAAAGGAGGGTTCTAATTTGCGGTTCATGTGTAGTTAGTGAGTACCCGGAGATATTTGAGAAGTACTGTGAGGGTAGAGTTCCACTTATTGTATGCTTGGAGAGGGAGCACATGAATATGGTTGGCTTTAAGATTGCTTCAATGGTGGCTAGGGTTCCATTAGAAGAAATAGTTGTACTAACTGTTGATGGTTCTCCTCACTGTGTGCAGTTGCATATGACCGTTGAGGAGGTTAGGAGAATAGTTGGTGAATTGAATGTTAGGCATGTAGTTATAGAGGGTGGTAGGGATGTGGAAGTAGATTCTAAATGCGTGAAAATTGCTAGGTACTTGACGAAAATACAGAGAATGCTCCGTAAGCTGGGTTCAAGTTATTAAGGCTTTAACTTCCAATTCATATTTTCTAGGTACTGTGGTGAGGATGACTCGAGAGTTATAACTTAAGCTGAGGAGGGCCTATTATGCCTCTACTTGTCTATGATAATGGAGTCATAAGGAAGGCTAAAATTAGGGATTATGTTGAAGCTATCAAGGCTCTCCTTCAACTAATCCCAATGGGTAGGGTTACAACTTATGGTGATTTAGCTGGAATTATTGGGGTTAGCCCAAGGTTTATTGGCAAATTGGTTAGTCTCAATGATGAGGTGATCGTTGTTCCATGTCATCGAGTTGTTAGATCTAATGGGTCTCTCGGAGGGTATAGTGCTTTTAGTGGACCTGAGTTCAAGAGAAAGATATTGGAGCTTGAGGGGGTTGAGTTCAAAAATGGGGGTAAAGTTTGTAAGAAATCTATTATTTCAATTAGGGAGCTAGTATTTCGATAGCTCTATTCCCTTCTCTTTTATTGCTGCTTGGGCGGCTACGAGCCTCGCTACGGGGATTCTGTATGGTGAGGCACTTACATAGTCTAGTCCTATTTTGTGGCAGAATTCTATACTTCTTGGATCTCCTCCATGTTCACCGCATATACCTATTTCCAAGTCATTTCTAACTTTCCTTCCTAGTTCTACTGCTATTTTCATTAGTTTGCCCACTCCCCTCTCATCTATTGTCTTGAATGGGTCTTCATCTAGTATTTTGAGTTCAAGATATTTTGCCATGAATTTGCCTTCTACATCATCTCTGCTGAATGTAAATGTGCCTTGGGTTAAGTCGTTTGTTCCGAAGCTGAAGAATTCTGCTACTTCAGCTATTTCATCTGCTACTAGGCATGCTCTCACAACTTCGATCATGGTTCCATACTTAAATGGCACTTTGAATCCATACTTTTCTTCAACTTCCCTTGCCGCTGGAATTATTGCGTGTTCTTTAACGTACTTTAGCTCTCTAGCGTCACATACTTGTGGAACCATTATTGAGACTTTAACATCTACTCCATCTTTAATGAGCTCTGCTGCTGCTTCAAGTATTGCTTTTGCCTGTGCCTCATATATTTCAGGGTAGGTTACTCCAACTCTTACTCCTCTATGGCCCATCATTGGATTTGCTTCTTTTAGGGCTCTAACTCTCTTTAGAAGCTGTTCCTTCTCTTCTATCTCTTTGGTTTTTCCTTCAGCTTTTAGATTCATTATTTCAGTTACTAGCTCGACTTCGCTTGGTAGAAATTCGTGGAGCGGTGGATCGAATAGCCTCACTATTACTGGTAATCCCTCCATAACCTTGAAGATCTCTTTGAAGTCTTCCTTGAGCATTGGAATGAGCTTTTCCAGATACTTTCTCCTTTCCTCAGGATTTTCGGCTAATATTACTTTTCTGAATATTTCCAGTCTTTCTGGTGCTCTGAACATTCTTTCTGTTCTTAGGAGCCCTATGCCCTCGGCGCCGAATTTCCTTGCTATTTCCGCATCTTCAGGTACATCTGCGTTTGCTCTTACACCTAGTCTTCTAAATTCATCTGCCCAGCTGAGTAGTTCGTGGAATTCTGGTGGTAGTTCAGGTTTAATTGTTGGAACTATTCCAACATAAACATTTCCAGTGAAACCGTCAATTGTAATCCAATCTCCCTCCTTTACTGTCACTCCTACTTCAGGTATGGTGAACTGCTTTCTATCGTAATCTATTCTTATGGCTTCGCATCCAACTACGCAGGGTTTACCAATTGCCCTTGCTACAACTGCTGCGTGACTTGTCATTCCACCTCTGCTTGTTAGAATTCCAACTGAAGCATACATTCCATGGACATCATCCGGCTTGGTTTCCTCTCTAACTAGAATTACTCTTTTTCCTTCATTAGCCCACTTAACTGCTTCATCTGCATCAAATACTACTTGGCCTGAAACTGCTCCAGGTGATGATGCAAGTCCCTTTGCTACGGGTTTTGCCTTGGCTTTGGGATCTATTTGTGGATAGAGTAGCTGTTCTATGTGTTTTGGTGATACTCTGAGTAGTGCCTCTTCCTTAGTCAATATGCCTTCCTTAACCATGTCAACTGCAGTCTTTACCCTTGCCAGTGGAGTCATTTTGCCATTTCTGGTCTGTAGGAAGTATAGTTTGCCCTTTTCAATGGTGAACTCTATATCTTGAACTTCCTTCTTTATTTTCTCTAGTAGCTTTGAGCTTTCATAGAGCTGTTTATATAGATTTGGATCAAGCTTTTCCAGTTCTTTAATTGGCATTGGAGTTCTAATTCCAGCAACTACATCCTCTCCTTGAGCTGTGGGCAGGAATTCTCCATAAAGTTCATTTTCACCTGTTGCCGGATTTCTAGTGAAGACAACTCCGGTACCCGATTTAATGCCTATGTTTCCGAAAACCATTGCAACTATGTTAACTGCAGTTCCATCAGCTATATCTGGTGTTATGTTATGTGCTTTTCTATAGAATACTGCCCGTGGGTTATTCCATGAGTCGAATACTGCCTTGATGGCCATTTCAAGCTGTTCCCATGGATCTTCAATTACCCTCCCATACTTCTCCTTAATTATCCGCTTAAACTCCTCAACCATTTCCTTAAATGCTTGAGCTGGAAGCTCAATATCGTGCTTTGCACCATACTTCTTCTTTATGCGTTCAAATGCCTCATCAAAAAGCTTATCATCTATTTTCAAAACTATTTTCCCAAACATTTGCAGAAATCTGCGATATGCATCATATGCTGCTCTCTCATCACCCATTTGCTTGGCTAATCCCTTAACTATTTCATCATTTATCCCGAGGTTTAGAACAGTATCCATCATCCCCGGCATTGATACTGGTGCGCCTGATCTGACGGATACTAGGAGTGGATTATTTGGGTCTCCAAATTTCTTTCCCGTTCTCTCTTCAATGTACTTCATTTTCTCCTTCACTTCATCCATTAACCCATCCGGCAGTCTTCCGCCATTATTGAAGTATTCCTTGCATACTTCAGTTGTTATTATGATTCCCGGCGGTACTGGTAATCCTAGCTGAGTCATTAGACATAATCCAGCTCCCTTACCTCCGAGTAGTTTGACGTTTTTCCAGTCTCCATCGCTAAATGTGTATACTCTAGCTTTATCTTTAGAGCGGCTCATTAATTCACCTCGCATGCCTGTCTCAATATTATTTACTCAATATAGATTACTGATATTTAAGCGTTTAATATGGTTTGCTGTTTATTATCCTCCATGTTATGGTGGTAAAAGCAGTTATAAGTAGAAGCATATACTCATTATTACTAGACTACCCCAAGTTTATTTGGAAGTTGGAGGGGGAGGATTTAATGTCTGAAATTACTGATGCAGATAAGAAAATTTTAAAGGCTTTAACCGAATTTACTGAGCCTGCGGGCTGCAAGGAAATCGCGGCAAAAGCTGGATTGGAAACGAGGTCTGTTATTGGTAGAATGAGGAAATTAGTGAGGTTGGGCTTGGTTAGTAGGCCTGAGAAGGGCAAGTATATCATTACTGATGAGGGTAAGAAAGTAGCACGAGAATGAGCTTAGACTCTTACCCACTTAATGCCGAGCTGTTCGAGAACTGGAATCAGCAAGTCTCTATGCTTCTTTTTCAATCCCTTCCACTCAATAACTGCTGCATCAACCTTCTCCTCTGTCCTTTCAATTGCCATTCTAATTTCCCTCTCAGTCACCTCATCGAATACGTACTGTGGGATTATATGGCCAATTGCATATTCGCACTTTAGTACTAGCTTAGTGAATATTGGTGCATAGTGTGGGCCTCCAAATCCAACTCCAATCTTATGCTTTGGTAATCCTTTGATTCTCCTTTCAGCTACTTCAATTACTGCTTGAGCAACTGCTCTCGCTGCTACTTCACTGCTCCATTGCTTCTTACTGCTTCCCAGCTCCATGAAAATTGCAGGTACATGCTCTATGTATGGTCCATGATGTGTTACTTCCAAGCCAACTCTCCAATCACTTAACCCGTTTTCCTCAGCATACTTAGTGAGTTGTATGAGTGCTTCTTTTATGCATAGAGCTGGAGCTATGCATACTTTTCTTGGTCTACCTCCATAGAGTGTCTCGCTAGTCCAATTACCTGGTGTATGGGTTAGAAGTGCTGGAATTCCGCTTGCAGCAGAATGTCTCGTTGCGAATATGAATAGTTTTGCTCTAAAGCTTTCTTCAATTTTTTCAGCATAAATGGAGTCCTCCTCTAAATCAACCAATAGTATTTTTCTGTCCTCCTTATTGCAATACACTCTCCTACCAAATAGCTCCATTTCCTTGAAATCGAAGTTCTTGAGAATTTGCCTTTTAATGTTTTGGGATGCAATGTCGGGCTTTGGCGTGAATATTATTACATCTGCCTCTATCAATTTCATCAACACTGCTTGTCTTTATTCAACCTATAAATTCTTACCTATTCATATCACTAACTTTATACTGGTCTTAGCCCGATACTGCCTTGAAGGGAGCTGTTAGGTATGCAGTGCAAGCTTTCATTGAGGTGGTCGGTGTTTATAGCCTGCATTTTTATCATGCACTTCCTATTGCTTCTTCCAGCTCATCACGCATTATCCGCGCATGATTTTTCGCCGATTATTGATGTGGATGGCTATTTAATGGCATTTAGCGATGCTAATGGCATGACTTATGTTCTGCTTTGCCCTAATGGCACTATTATTCGATTGGAGTCAGATGCATACAACTTATTTAAGTGGATTAATAGTTGGGTTCATGTAAGGGGGCTTCTATATTCCGATGATCTTGCTCTTAAAGTCCTGAGCTTAAGTTGCCTGGAGTGGGAAGATAGAGATATTGCGTTTGGCTTTTCTCTCATTGCCTCTCTCAATTATTCTCCTATAGGTATTCAGCCTACTTGCGTGATTCCTATTGAGTTTAGTGATGTTCCCCATGAGAAGAATTTGAGTGATGTAATTGAGCTTGTCGAATTGGCTGGTGAGAGTTATTTTAAGGAGGTTTCTTATGGTTTAACTTGGTTTAATGTCTGCTGTCCATTTATAAATTGGATTCTAATGTCCAATCCCATGAGCTACTATGCATCTGATACTGATGATAAGAGGCTAGAATTAATTCAGGATGCAGTTGAAGCTGCTAGTAGTCTAGTCGATTTATCACATTATCCAAGGGTGGTTATTGTCCATTCAGGTAATGATGAAGCCCTGACAGGTAATAGTAGTGATATACTTTCATTTGCAACTGTTGGGGAGATTGATGTTGAAATTAATGGTGTGACGCGTAAAATTTCTTTTGCAATTGTATCTGAATTTGATCCACTTGGAGTTATAGCTCATGAGATGGGGCATATGCTTGGGTTACCCGACCTCTACGACTATTCTTTCAAGGAGGAATTTGTTGGTAAATGGGGGCTGATGGGTAAGGGCATGTGGAATGGTGTTCCCATTGGGAGTTCACCAGCACATTTATTGTCTTTTTGCAAGCTTGCTTTGGGTTGGATTCCAAGTTCAGATGTAATTATAATATCTCCTGGTGAAGCTAGAATTGTGCACTTAAACCCCCTTGAAGTAAGTAGTGGTTTGAGAGTAATTAAGATTGAGGTGAGCGAGGAATCATATTTCTTAATAGAGGTGAGGCGGAAGTCAGGCTATGATCTCTATTTGCCTGGAGAGGGTGTGCTAATATACTTTGTTAATGAGTCTGTTCCCCCAGGTCAAGGTCCTATTAGGTTGGTTGATGCAAAGCCTAAAACTGCCTCTCTTAATGATGCTTACTTCACGGTTCACAAGCTCTGGTCTAATGGAGACTTGATGCTTGCTGTTAAAGTTTTGAGTAAGCATGGCTCCTCGTTTAAGTTACTGGTCTACTATAATGATACTGCAGTAGTTGATTCTGCTAGTGTTACAAGATGGAGAGCTGATGTTGGTTCTACTCAGGAGGTTAAGTTTCATGTTAAATGGAATGGTACTGGGGAGGATGCTGGATGGGTAACTCTCAATGTGAATGGCTCCACATATACAACTAATGGGGATGGGTGGATTTCATTTGAGGTGACTTCGAGTCAAGTGTGTAGGCAGATATGGAATGTTTCAAGTGCCTCAATTGATGATTTCGCGGTTCCAATTGTAATGGATGTTGAACCTCCAAGCATTATATGGGATCAAGTTGTTGTTGAGCTTTATGTGCCGGAGGATAAGTTGAGAGTTAATGTGAATAGCAATGCAACCATATACTATAAGGCCTACTATGCCTATGACCGTGAACCTTTTGAGGGAACGGTAGTGTTGAATGGAACTACTTTCGGAATTAGAATTGGACCCGTCTACTTCAAGGTTGCTAAGATCTATGATCATAAATATGGCTTGTGGACTTTCAAATCGAATACCGTAATGGTTGTATTCGATGCTCTGAAAGTTTATGTTGAGCCATCTAAGCCAATATGCAATCCAGGTGAGAGAATTCAAATTAACGTTAAACTCACCTATGCAAGTGATGATAGGCCAATTGCAGCTGGCATAGTTGATTGTAATGGGAGTAGATTTACTACTGGGATTGGGGGAACTGCTTCTATAACATTGACTGCACCGGAGGAAGTTGGTCCATTCACGGTTTTTGTTCATGGGGTTAGTGATGGGCACTCAGTGACTCTTCCCTATAATAGATTGATGATGGAAATTTTCGTGACTAAGATTCTCATCGACGATATAACTCCACGCAATGTTAGGGTTCAAGTGGATAAGCCTATTAAAGTGTTTTTCCATGCGATTTGGGCTCACAATAGCTCTTCAGCTCCTAATGTTGTTATTAGAATCTTAGAGCATACCTTGAGGACTAATGAAACTGGATGGGCTTCACTGCTTCTTGCTAGGAGCTCTATTACTAAGGTGGATTTAATAGTGCTTGATGTTCATGCTCCTATGGATATAACTTCATTTGAGCAGCTTGTTCAATCATATGTCATTTGGGATAGGGTGAGAGCTGAAGTAGCTCCCCAAGCATGGATTCCAGGTTCAGCTAGAATTATTGTTAAGCTGAGCTACGAGTATGATGCTTCCCCTGTAGTTGATGCTGATGTCTTGATTAATGGTATGAGGGCTTTAGCTGAAGCTGATGGTGTTTATGTGAAGACTGTGAGTTCATGGGCTCCTCTCCTTGGCATTGAAGTGGAGATTAGGGTTGAAAACTTTGATGTTCAATTTAAGCATATAGATGTGATAATGTTCGGAAATATTGCCATGTATGTTTCTGCTATAGTTGCCATATTAGCGATGGTAATTGTCTTGGCTAGGAAGATTGGAATTGAACTACCAATACCTCTCTTAAGGAGATTTTGGAGGAAATAATTGGGCAATGAATTTTCTAGTAAGCCTTTTAACTTTATTTAATAGCATTTATTTTGGGGTTTCTTTATGAGTGAAATCCCAGTTACCTATGCTAAGGATCCATTAATTGAGTTTAGTGAAGAGGAACGAATGTTTAGGGAGGTTGTCAGGGAGTTTTGTGAGCGGTATATTGCTCCGAAGTGGATTGAAATAGATGAGGAGGCCAGTAAAGATCCCATGAAAATACCAGTGGACTTATATGGGAAGATGGGTGAGCAGGGTCTCTTCGCCATTCCATGCTCGGATAAGTATGGTGGGCAGGGTGGAACTTATACTATGGCTGTTATTGCAGTTGAGGAGGTTGCCTATGCTGATCCATCCGTGGCTATTGCAGTTTATACGTTGCTAAATAATGGCTGGCCCTTCGCCATGCAGCTATTTGCTAGGGAGGAGGTTTGTGAGGAAGTAATTCCTCAAGTGGCTAAGGGTAAGGCTTTCTTTGGAATTGCCACGACTGAGCCTCAGGGTGGCTCTGATATTGCAGGGATAAAGACCACTGCAGTTAAGAAGGGGAGTGTCTGGGTTTTCAATGGTGAGAAGAGCTATATTAGTGGTGTTGGTGAAGTCCAGAAGCTTCCTTGGGGTGGAGGTTGGTTCCTAGTTGCTAGGACTGGAGGTGAGGGTCATAGAGGGCTTTCGGCCTTCGCCTTCATAGCTAGGAGTAATGGGGAGATGAAGAGTGGCTTTCATCCAACAATATATCCGGATATAGGTAGACACGGCTTGACAACTGGAGGCTTTATACTTGAAAACTTCGAGCTTGAATCTCAGTACTTGCTTGGAGAGGAGAATAGAGGGTTCTATCATGTGATGGAGGGATTTAATTTAGCTAGAATCGTTGTGGCAGCTGCATGTTTGGGTGCTACTAGATGGTTGCTTGAGCAGGCGGCTCAGTGGTTTAGGCAGAGGAGATTGTTTGGTGGGAGATACATATCTTCATTTCAAGGAGTAAGCTTCAAATTCGCAGAGTTATATGCTAGGTACGAGGCAGCCAGGTACTTCGTATATCGTGCTGCAAGATTGGCTGACAAGATTTACTTAGAGAAGGATCCAACATTGAATCCTAAGGATCTAAATGTTCCAGTAGCTCTCGCCAAGATGTGGGCTCCCGAGACCGCAGTGGATGTTGCTGAAGAAGTGATGAAGTGGCATGGAGCATTCGCATATACCAAGGAATGCCCAGTTTACAGAGCCTGGCTCGGACTATTCTCCTATGTTATTGGTGCTGAGGGCGCTCAGAACATCATGAGATACATTATTGCGCGAGATACTCTTGGAAGCAGATACGTTAGACCAAGCTAACTCTTTACCTATTATATAAACTTTTTAATCACCACCATTAATATTTTTCTGTTCAACCGAATTGTACAAGTCAAAAAGCTTTTAAACCTACTGATATAACTAAATAATTTTAGGGTATTATCAAGAATTTTGTGTTTGAAGGAGGAATTACATGGTGGGAGCATTAAGTCTGTCCATAGCGGAGCGAATTATTGTCGAGGGTAGAGCATTCCAATTAGTACTATTGCTAATAACTGCTGTCTTCCTATATGTGGCATACAGGCTTTTGAAGATGGGTAGAGAAATTTACTTGAGAAAGCTACCTGCAATAGATGCGATTGAGGAAGCTATTGGTAGAGCTGCAGAGATGGGTAAGCCAGTACATTACACTTATGGTGCAGGTGGTGGCGGTGGTGGTGCTGGCGCTGGCTTAGCTTCAAGTCAGGGTCCACAAGTTGTAGCTTCATCAGCCATACTTGGATATGTGGCTAGGCTCTGTGCAAGATATGATGTGAGGTTGATTGTCAATATGATGCAGGCAGATGCAATACCATTAACTGAGGAAGTTATAAGATTAGGCTACTTAATGGAGGGTAAGCCTGAGAAGTTTGATCCTAAGATAATTAACTACTTCCCAGGTCAAAGTCCAATGGTCACTGGCATCCTAGGGACATTTCAGAGGGAAAGGCCTGCTGCAAGCTTCCATATAGGTGGCCTATACTATGAGTCAGTAGTTATTGGTGAAGCAGCAAAGTTCGTTGGTGCATTTGTTGTAGCTGGAACCGCTAACACTCACCAGCTAGCATTCATAGTGGCAACTTCAGACTATGTCTTAATTGGAGAGGAGATCTATGCTGCAGCCGCCTACATTTCAAGGGAGCCAATGCAGATTGCCAGTATTGCGAGTGAGGACTGGGTTAAGTTCATATTAATGGCTATAACGGTCATTGGAATGCTACTAGAGTCTGCAGGTATTCACTGGATCAGCGGCATGTTGAAGACGTGAGGTGGTAGCATGGCATCCGTGTTAAGGAGGCCCGAAATATTCATTTTCATTGCAGGAGTAGTAATGGGTATCACATGGATTGGATACTTCTTCCCATTAGGAGCAGTGGAAGATACAGTCAGCTTAATGCAGACATGGGCAGTGGGTATTTCAGCTTTCGCTTTGGCTCTAGGATTCCTCTCTGCTGCAAGAATTCATTTACACTACATTAGGAGAAGAACTCCTGGAATGTGGCCATTCAGCCTTTGGCTATTTATATTCACTGCAGTTGCAATAATAGCTGGACTAATAAGTGAAACAACTGGTTTCTATGCCTGGCAGTTCAAGTGGGTATATACTCCTCTAGGTGCAACTCTATATGCTACGACTGGTTTTTACATTTGTTCAGCTGCCTATAGAGCCTTTAGAGCTAGGAGTGTTGAAGCAGCAATTCTCTTAATAGCAGGCATTATTGTAATGCTTGGAAACTGCACTATAGGTGAAGTAATCTGGAAGGATATTCCAGTTATAAATGAGTGGCTACAAATACACGGTCAAGCTCCATTCATTAGAGCAATCATGGTCACTGCCGCGCTCGGTCTAGTGCTATATGCCCTAAGAATAATGGCTGGTATCGAGAGAGGATATCTAGGTGCAATTGGTGGTGAGGGAGGTGGAGGCTGATGGGTGAAGCTGAGAGGAGTATTTGGATTAAGCTTGCGGAAATCGATAGGCGAATAATTTATTGGTCGCTATTTCTGCTGCTAATAATACCGTTTGTTAGGCCGCTAATGCTTCCAGTATCAATTTCCGAGACAACACTTGCACTATACAATTTCATTGAGAAACTTGGGCCAGATGATATAGTGGTTATTGGAATTCAATCTGGTGTAAGTGCATGGCCTGAATGCTTACCGGGGCTCGTCGCAGCTACAAGGCACTTAGTTTCAAGGAATGTTAAGATAATTATCTGGGGCTTCTACACGGATGTAGACATGACTATGAATGCTATTAAGGCTAGAGTTCCCCAGCTCAAGTGGCCAGATGAAGAGGTTGGGCCGGGAGACTACAAGTATGGTGAGGACTGGGTTTACATTGGGCTAATACCTGCTGGTGGAGAAACAGTGGTAGCGGCTCTAGCAGACGATCTACATGCCGCAATTAAAGCAGACTTCTTTGGTACTCCAATAACACAAATACCGCTATTACAGAAGGTTAAGGGTGCAAAGGATATAGCTCTAGTCATTACGAGCGACACTGGAGACTATGGATGGTACTATGTGAGGCAGTGGAATGCGAGATATGGAACTCCTATAGCTGAAATTGGAATCGCAATGATTTACTCCGAATTCGTCCCATACTATAAAGCTGGACAAGTTATAGGCATGCTAAAGGGTGTTAGAGGAGGAGCAGAATATGAGAGACTGCTAGGATATGCTGGTGAGGGTACTCAGAGAATGGATGCACTGAACGTATCGCATCTATTAACGATATTCTTCATCATTATTGGAAACATTGGATATTTTGCAACTAGAAAGTATAGGAGGTATTAGATATGCCCTATCCGACTGAACCTCTTGAAATACTTGGTGCATGGGTAGGAGCCCTATTAACAATATTCATTTACAGCTACATACTGTGGAGAGAGAACTACGCATTTAGATGGGCTGAGCACACATACATTGCCTCATCCTTTGCAGTAGCTGTTGTTCAGGCTATAAGAATTATTAGAAATAACGTGGTAGCTCCATTGATGGGCGGCGATATGAGGTATATCATGCCAATAATCCTCGGATTAATGCTATACACGCTTCCATTTAGAAGATTCAGATGGATCAGCAGGTACGTAGTATCGTTCTTAGTAGGTATCGGATTCGGTGTATCTGTTAGGGGTGCCCTATCAGCTGACATAACAAGGCAGATATTATCATCAGTAACAGCTCCATTAGGCGGAACTCCGATGGACTGGTTTAACTTCATATATGTTAGCCTTGGATTCGTCTTCATAGTATCCTACTTCACCTTCACCAAGGAGCATACCGGATGGTACTATGTCCCAACTAAAATTGGAAGATACCTACTAATGCTAGGCTTAGGAGTGTACTTCGGAAATACCGTGCAGTTCAGAATGGCAATGTTATCAGGGAGAGTTCAGTATCTATTGCAAGTATTCAAGATAATTCCATGGCCATAAACTCAAACATTTTTTTGCATTTCAATAATTTAATTTAAAGCTCCATTTCAGGTATTAATTCAATTGCTGGCAATTTTATTTTCAGCAATTTCCTTAGATCCTCACTTTCACCAAATATTTTGCTATAAACTCTCGGCTTATAGACTTGCTTCTTATATGTTGATTTTGTTGCTGCTGGAATTGCACCTGCAATTCCAGCAATGGTTCCTCCGAGCAGGCATGCAACTATATTCTTCATAATTAATCCGAATAATAGCCCTATTGCTCCACCACAACCAATTAATCCCGCTGCAATTGCAATTGAAATTGTTCTATGTATTGTTGACATCGGGTATTCAGCATATAATACTTCACCGCAAACTGCGTCAACTATTCCTCTATAATTCTCCCTCCGATACTTATATGTGAAATCCCATATAGGGTAGTGAACCAACCCCTCATATCTGCACTTGACTTCTACTGGAACATCTAGTTTAGCTAATTTCACTTCACTTATGAGCCTAGTATACACCTTTATTTTAACGTATTCTTCAAGTTCACTTGGAACTACTTGAGGTGTGTAGTACTTTCCGGCCTTAATAATTGATGGCTTAAAGTACTCCCTACCCCTAACTGGGAACTTGTATTTTTCAGGTATTGGTAGTGGAACTATTTTCATTGCTGGAATAGCTAGGGTTTCAACTTCAAGTGCTTCTCCTTCTTTGGTCTCAGCCCTCCCCTCAACGTAGTATATGTATAATGGTATATAGTGGAGTTGCCTGTCAATTAGGTTCATGGACTCTAGCAGGTCTGATGGAGCTCCAAATTGCCTTGAAATTATGGCTTTAAGCTTTCCATAGGCCCTGCCATTATCGTATACTACTGGGAATATGTAATGGTCGATATCTACTTCTCCTGTTTCAATATTTACTGTAGTTCCACAATATGGGCAGGTTGCAATTTTAACTTCACTTGGAACTTCGAATTCAGCTCCACAATATGTGCACCTCAAATCAAATCTCCCTCTCAATTCTAACATCTGAAACCAACTTTCTACCGAAGGCATAGCTTAGCGCTGCTCCTATTGCTAAAGCGGCTACTGCTCCTTGAGCTGAGTGAATTATCCCCATGATTATTGAACTTACTGCACAGCCAGCTAGTGCTCCTAGGAAGTATGCTAATCTATGATAGAGAAGCACGGGTTCTTGGATTGCGAGTAAATGGCTACTCCAGCCAGCGTATGCAGCTCTGTACTGGGATTTGCCGTATCTGTAAACTAAGTACCAATAGGGTATTAGTGTTAGAGGTGAAACATCTATTACCCTAGTTATGCAGTGAAATTCCGTTAATTCATCAACTTTTGCTCTCGCTTTATTTCTCATTCTATCTCCAGCCTCATCTCTGGCCATATCTGCTGCTTCACTAGAAGTGATTTCAGCACTTAAAACTGGAAGCCTTATTTTGCTCCAGTCAATGTTCTTAATGTTAATTGCCTTGGGTCTGGAGTATTTATAGAATTCAGCCAGCTCTATTATTGAGAAGTCCTCGGCACTCCTCCTAGCTAAAATCGGTATTTTCATGATACTCGTGAACTTGCCTGAAACCGGCCTTCTTTCAACAACTAATCGCGTTTTCTTACCCATACCCATTTTAACCATTCTCTTTATGTATCCGGAATAGCTTGCTACTGCTTTAACTGTAATGAAGTAGAATGGGACATAAACTCCGCTTACTTCGATGATCTCTATTTTATCCTTTATTCTTCTCAAGTCGAAGTCTTCATTGATCCTATCCATGAAGGCCCTTTCAATTTGATTTCTTCTCAATGATGAAACTATTACTATGTCCTCCTCGGTCCCCCTAATCCAATTGGCTACTCCACAGTACTCGCATACTGCTACTATTGTTTCTGGAGTAACTTCTAATGGAGCCCCACAGTTTTTACATCTATATGCTTTAGTGCTCTCCTCCATAGCTCCTCCACTTTATGCTTCCAGCATTCTAATCCAATTTTTCACCACATATAGAGCAGAATTTAGCTTCAAATGGGGATAAGTGGCCTTTAGAGCACCACTTAACCTGTTTACCACAATATGGACAGAATTTTGCTCCAGGCGGAATAGTTTTTCCACAGTATGGGCATGCTGCTTTATAAACAGTCGGAGCTGCCTGAACTCCCGTTGGCGGTGGATATAGGAGTGGTGGTATCAAAACTATTCCTGTTCCAGCGGCTGCTCCAGGGCTCTTACCCAGCTCTTTCGCCACATCTTTTGCTGTCTCCATTTGAAGTACATAGCTTGATCCAACTCCACCCCTCAAAATCCAGAACAACCTATCTCTCCACTCTCCCTCAGTATCAATTCCCTCGAAAACCACTTTTTCCAGGTTAATTCCAATCTCCCTGAAGTCCCTTCTTAATTGAATAGTTATTTTTTCTGTTACCTCTGTCTGCTTCATGTAAACATCTTGAAGGCTATACTTACTTAAATAGGCCATAACTTTTTCGTTGAAGTAGCCTCTAAGGTACTCATTGAGCTCATCAGTTGTATAGACGCTAAGTGGACCAACAACTTTATTAACAAACATTGATGGATCTTCAACTCTAAAGTAGAAGCTGCCATGAAATAGGAGTGGAGCTAACTCCATTGTTTGAGTTCTACCACCAAATTTACCTTGAAATCTCCTTAGGGAGACAAATATTACCATTGACTTGAATATGCTTTCACCATAAACAACTGAGACCAATTCCTTAAGAAATGGAACATTTTGTGTATCAAGAACATGTCTACCAGCACCTAAAACTCCATAGACTTTACCGTCTCTATAGAAGATTGCAGCCTCAAACTCTCTCACAACAACGACGCTACCCCAAGGAATGGTTTCGTCTGGATATTTCCAAACTATCTCATTCTCGCTCGGATTTACCCATTCGATTACTTTGGGTCTAACCATTTAGTTCACCTCATTCTTCAACTTCACTAATCCATCCTCTAAGTACTTTAATTCTCTGCTCCAAAACCTCTTCAATTTCGGTCAGCTTTTCAGTTAAATTACCTATTTTTTCGCTGGAAATTGGCGCTTTGGGTGCAAGCCTAGCTATTTCATGTGCAGCACTCTTTACGCTCTCTGCCAAGCCAATAAGCTTGTCATCAATTTCCTTAATGTGCTCTAGCTCCTCCATCCCAACCTTTACCCTATGAAAGTGAGGGGCGTATCCTGTCTCCGCAAACTTAACTCTATCTGCCATATACCCTATTACGGATGCAATGTTATTCAGTTTTCTTGCAAGCGTAAAATTCAAGTCAACAATTGATGATGCAGCTTCTTCAATTCTATTTCTCGCTTCGCGCAATGTATTGAATACATAGTCTCTAACTAGCCTGTCGTCTTCTCTAATGAGCTCTCTCTTCTTATATCCACTAAAGCCTGGTAAAATTGTTTCCAGCTTTTCTAGCCATGTTAGTTTTTTAGCCAAATACTTCCCCTCACACTATGCAATTGTTTTAAATCCTAAAAACTTTATTTTCGATGGTGAGTGAATTGCAGATTAGAGTGCTATTCGGCATTTCTGGTGCTAGGGAAGCTTATAGAAACTCGGATATAGCTGTTGTAATTGATGTGTTGAGAGCTGCAAGCACTATAACAACTGCACTAAGTAATGGGGCGAAAAGCGTTATTGTCGTTAAAGAAATAGACCAAGCATTGAGGTTATCTAGAAAGTATAGGGATTCAATTTTAGCTGGAGAGAGGCGTGGCATTAAAATTAGCGGTTTTAATTTGAATAACTCTCCTCTAGAGTTCAGGAAGAGCATTGTTGAGGGTAAGACAATAATTTTCACAAGCAGTAATTGTGCACCTATAGTTGAGGAGTTAAAGGGTTGCCCCCTCATGATGCTAGCATGCTTTCTGAATTTATCGTCAGCTGCATTGTATGCTAGGCGTGTTGCTGAGAGATTGGGAAGGAATGTTGCGATAATACATGCTGGTAGGTATGGGAAGCCCTCTTCAGATGACATGTTCTGTGCTGAAGTTCTTCGAGCTCTAATAAGAGGCGATATTAAAAGCCCACCACCAACTGATCTCGTTAAGGAATTCTTGAAGTATACGTCAGCGGGAATTTATCTATCAAGTATTGGCAGGAGTGATGATGTAGAGTACTGTGGTAATGTAGACCTGCTAAATGTGGTTCCAATTTGGACTGAAAATGGATTTATAGGGAGCTCTGTATAGTAGGTTGAGGATGAAATTGGTTAATAGCTTATTTAAGTTAATGATTAAGGCGCTTCATTCAATTGGTAAAATTAATTGGATCATGATATTTCTCTCAAGTGGGGCTTCCAAGTTTGAGGATGAGCTTAGGAGAATGTTCAGGGATTCTGATGCTGATGGAAATTATGTCGGTTTCATGATATATCTTGACTGCAAGCTCGGTCATGATGAAGATAGGTTTTGGAAGACAATCCTGCTTCTAAGCAGGCTAGCTTCAATAAGTGAATTGATATCATGTATTTCATTTGACATAGACTACGAGTATTGCGGTAGGCAGATTGGCGTCATAGCTACAATTGACTTGAATGGTGCAACTCACATATCAGTTGATTTAGAGGATTATGATGAGGCTGGAAGTGTTATTGAGAGTTTTCAAAGAAAGCTTCGTGAAAATGTTATTAGAGCTGCATTAGAGCTCGAATGGGCATCACTAAATTCATAAGTACTTGGTAATAGATGGTAATTGGGAGATTCAATTGCCTTTAACTGAAACCCTGCTTAGTGGATTAGCGCTTTACTTCGTAATGCTTTATTCAATTACATCAGCTGTTAAGCTAGCTATTTTAATGTGGCTTTTTGGAAGACCTGTTAGGAATGTTAAATTTATTGCTCAAGTTTTATTCTCAAACCTTGTATTTAGCATGATATTCATAGCCTTAGCATACTTATTCACTGTTTCTTTAAGGTGGATCACAATTGCCATATACTCTATTTCAATGTATGCATATTTGCTTTTCATGGCTGCAATTTTCATACTCAGCTCAATAGGAGTAGACTATCTACTCTTCTACTATGTTTTTCTCAGGGGAAGAATTGCACGTGCAGACTTGATAGCTGCTCTATCAATAGCCTGTCTTTTCGCATACTTTTTCTCATATCAATTTGGCGTTTTAACGGCTTTCACCGGTATATGAGTTCAGTTATAAGCTAAATTGTATTCACCTAGTGCCTACTCCCTAATGTATGGTTGCCCTAGAGCTGATGGTGCACCTATCCTCTTTCTAATGGTTTCTTTTGCTCCTATTAGTAGGGCTATTATTGTTGATGCGTATGGTAGCATTGCGAGTAGATTTGGAGATATGCCTAGCGGTTGAAGTCTGAACTGTAGAACTCTGATTCCTCCAAACAAATATGCTCCTAGAATTGCCCTAATGGGGCTCCAGAGCGAGAATATCGTCAAGCCTATAATGATCCATCCAGTTCCCGCAGTCAAGTTTTCAATCCATACTGGTGTATATGATTCAGACAGATATGCCCCTGCAATTCCGGATAGTAGTCCACCGATGAAAACACATGCGTATCTGATGGCATATACATTGACTCCGGCTGCATCTGCAGCTGCAGGATTTTCCCCAACTGCTCTAATCATTATGCCTAGGCTTGTCTTGAACAATATGAGCCACATGACTAGTGCCAGTGCCAATGAGAAGTACACGAGGGGATCTTGATGGAATAATGCTTCACCAATAATGGGTAGCTCGCTTAGTACTGGAATTTTTATTGGAATTATTGTTGATGGGAGAGCTATTCCCACATAATCCTTACCCATGATCGAGCTTAAACCAAGACCAAGCATGGTTAATGCCAGTCCTGAAACTATCTGATTTACTCCCAGCGTTATGCTTATAAATGCGTGGATAAGTGAGAGTAACCCCCCTGCAATTGCAGCAGCTAATACTCCGAGCCATGGATTTCCTGTTCTGTAGGTTACAATGTAACCTACAACTGCTCCAACAATCATCATCCCCTCAACACCTAAGTTTAGCACTCCCGATCTTTCAGCATAAATTTCACCTAGTGTCCCCACCAGTAATGGTGTGCCTGCCCTTATGGTTGAGTGTAGGAGAACTGCAATGTACTCCATTAAGCTCACACTTTCACCTCTCCAATACTACCTCAATTCTATACCTGGTCATTAAGTCGGCTATTAGTATGGATAGTAGAACTACTCCATTAAATACGTTTACTACTGCAACTGGCAGCCTAAATATCATTTTCATGAGATGTCCACTGACAGTTAATCCGCCGAAGAAGAGAGATGTCAATAGAACTCCTATGGGGTTCAGTCTTGCAAGCCAAGCTGCTATTATTGCTGTGAAGCCATAGCCCATAGAAATGCTTTCAGGATATCTAAGCCTATGATGGATTCCAGCCACTTCCCCAGTACCAGCAATACCTGCAAGTCCACCACTAATTAGCATTGATAGAATCGCTATTCTAGTGAAGCTGATTCCAGCATATTTTGCTGCATCCGGGTTTTCTCCTACAACTTTAACTTCGTATCCGAAGACCGTCTTGTTCATTATGAAGTATACGGCTAGAGCTGATATTAAGCATATGAGTAGAGTTTCAATATGTATTCTAGTTCCAGGTATGGCCATCAGCTTTGCAGTATCGGATATTTCATCTGTTATTGGGTAGCCCCACTCCTTAGCTCCCCTCCATGGTCCGAATATGAGGTATCTAACCAGCTCCATTGCTATGTAGTTCATCATTGTTGTGACTATGACCTCATTAATGTTAAAGTAGGCTCTCAATAGCGCTGGTATTATACCCCATAGTGCTCCCATGGTGAAGCCGCCGATGAATATTAATGGAATCATTATGTATCGAGGGAGCTCATTAAGGTATAATGCTAGTCCTGTGGTCACTATTGCACCCATGAGTAGCTGTCCTTCAGCACCTATGTTCCACATTTTGGCTTTAAAGGCAACTGTCAATCCAATTCCACAGAGAGCTATTGGAATTGCCCTAACTATTGCTTCAGACAACCCAATTGCTGTACCAAAGACCTGGAAGGCCATTATTCCATAGGCCTGCACAAGGTCAACTCCATGAATTGCAAGCACCAATCCGCTTACAAGTAATCCTAATAGGACTGAGATAATAGTGTAAATTAAGCTCAGTATCCTTGCTTCCTCATGTTTTCTTTCCAACTTAATTTTTAATGTCAATGTCATTCGCTCCCTATATTTTGATTCCAGCCATCATTTCCCCTAGCATTTCAATATCGGCTTCATCGCTTTTAATTTCACCCACTATTTGACCATTAAACATGACTGCAATTCTATCACTCAATGAAATTATTTCGTCTAAGTCCTCTGAAACTAGCAGTATTGCGGCTCCTCTTTCCTTCTGCCTTAATAGTAGCTTTCTCACGTATTCTGTTGACTTTACGTCTAGTCCATAAGTTGGATGTGCTGCCAATATTACTTCGCATTTACCTGAGAGCTCTCTCGCCAATATCATTCTCTGAATATTTCCACCTGACAATGTTTTGGCTGGTGCTTCGGGGGTTGGCGTAACTATATTGTATTCTCTTATTAGCTTTAACGCATATTCCCTGATAGCCCTCGAATTGAGTACTCCTTTAATAGTAAATGGCTTCTGCTCATAGCACCTTAATATCAAGTTTTCGGCAATATTGAGGCCTGGAACATAGCCCATGCGTCTATTTTCGGGTATGAATGCTACTCCGAGATTGGCTATTGTTTTGGGATCTCTATTTGTTACATCAACTCCGTTGATTATGATTTTCCCGGATACTGCTTTTCTTAAACCTGCAATTGCTTCAACTAGTTCTCGCTGCCCATTACCTGCCACGCCTGCAATTCCATAGATTTCTCCTGCTCTCACGATGAATGAGACATCTTTAACTGCTAGTTCCCCTCTATCGCCGAGCACCCTTAAGTTCTCAACTTTCAACTTAACCCTTCCAATCTCCACTTTAGGTTTTTCAATTGTGAATAAGACTTCTCTACCAACCATCATCCTCGCCAGCTCGTTCTCATTTGTTTCACTTGTTTTCATAACCCCTACAACTCTCCCTTTCCTTAAGACGGTGACCCTATCGCTTACCTCCATTACTTCTTTAAGCTTATGAGTCACGAAGATTATTGATTTTCCTTCTTTCACCATTTTTCTCATAAACTTGAATAGACCTTTAACTTCGCTTGGTGTTAGCACTGCTGTTGGTTCATCTAGTATTAGAATTCGAGTCCCCCTGCATATGGCCTTTAATATCTCTACTTTCTGCTTTTCACCAGTTGATAGTTGCCATACTTTTGCATCCAAGTCCACTTTCAAGCCGTATTTATTCATTAAATCTTCAATTTCTGATCTAATGCTTTCGGTTGGGTTGATGAAGCTTGCCTCCATGGATAGAGCTATGTTCTCTATGGCTGATAGGGTTTCAATGAGCATGAAGTGCTGGTGAACCATTCCAATCCCAAGCTTAATAGCGTCTCTCGGGGATTTTATCTCCACTCTCCTGCCATCAATTAGTATTTCTCCTTCATCTGGCCTGTATATTCCGTACAATATGTTCATTAAGGTAGTTTTTCCAGCGCCATTTTCACCTAGTAGTGCATGTACTTCGCCCGGATAAACCTTGAAGTTAATGTGATCGTTAGCCACTACTCCAGGAAAACGCTTGACTATGTTTTTCATCTCAACAATTGGCTTGGACAAAATTTGCCCACTATTCATTAAGTATCCTCCAAATAAAAATTGGAGGGAGATTAGCCCTTGGGGCTTCCAACTACATTATCTACAAACCAGTTCATGGTCCACAGAGTATCGTGGTCTGCTCTCTGTCCTGGCGGTATTCTCAGATTTCCTTCTTGATCATAGATTGGGCCTGTGAATGGGTCAAATACGACTGTTGGTTCACTCATTTGCTTTAATCTCTTCACGATTAGGTCGTATACGCTTATTTTACCGAACTCTGGGTGGTCGATTACCTTTTCCTTTAGGATTGGTATGAACTTCTCGTTTATCGGCACTCCGTAGTCAGCTCCCAGCTCGACAGCTCCTTCACGTAGCATCCACCAATAATCTACTTTTTCTAGATTAGTTGTATTGTAAACGCCACTGTATACTTTAGCCAATATGTCTTCGTAGATTTTTCCCCAGTGAACCAGCTGTCCACTTACAACTACATCTGGTCCATAGGATAGCATTGGGCTGTAGTGGGAGAATACATATACTGGTTCACCTCTCTCGTAATGCTCTTGGCACACCTTTACAACTGTTGGTGAGTCTTCGGTGAATGCGAGTACATCGCATCCCTGAGCAATGAGTGCTTCCGCTGCTTCTCTAGCTAGCTGGGGGGCATACCATTCATGAATCCATACGACATATACTTTAGCTTCAGGATTGACTTCTTTGGCTCCTAATGCGAATGCATTGATGTGTCTTATGACTTCAGGTATTGGATGAGCTGCAACATAACCTATCTTATTTGTCTTAGTGAGTGCCCCAGCCATGAGCCCGTTTAAGTAATATAACTGATAGAACTCTGCGAAGTAGGTTCCAACGTTTGGTGCTCTCTTATATCCTGAGCAGTGGAAGAATATTATGTTTGGATGATCTTTAGCTGCTTCAATTGTTGGATTCATGAATTCAAAACTAGTAGTGAATATAACGGTGTAACCCTTTGATACTAGCATGTCAACTACGCCTTTCACGTCTCCAGCTTTGACCGATTCTATTCCTATGGTTTCGAGCCAATCGAACTTGCTTTCAACATATCTCCTGCCAACGTCGTGTGCATGAGTCCAGCCGTAATCTCCTACTGGGCCAACGTATATCCAAGCAGCCTTAATTTTAGGCTTGACTTCAACTATTTTCTCTTTCTCAACTATTTTGGGAGGCATAATGGTGTAGCCAGCTCCGAGTCCAATTGCTAGGAACACTATAGCGACTATGGCTAGAACTGCATACTCCCTCCTAGCCATTACAGGCACCACATTGAAAATTTTATGTTGAGTGTTTTTAAGTTTTTATTGATTATTCTGCATTAATTTTAATTGCTTGTTTAAGCATGTTTTCTAAGTATATAACTGAGCGTAGTGCTTAAATGCAGCTTCAATTTATCATTGAGCGCTGAGGGATTGCATTGAGAATTGGAGTTTACATTTGTCATTGTGGTAAGAACATTGCTGGTGTAATTGATGTAGAGCGTGTGGCTAGTGAAGTTGCTAAGCTACCGGGCGTTGCAGTTGCTAGGCATTACCCGTTCATGTGCTCTGAGCTTGGTCAAAAGCTCATAATTGATGATATTAGAGCTGGTAGGGTTGATAGGGTTGTTGTTGCAGCGTGTTCTCCGAGAATGCATGAAGATACATTTAGGAGAGCTATTGAGAAAGCTGGCCTTAATCCCTATCTACTTGAAGTAGCTAATATTAGGGAGCAGTGCACATGGGTTCATTATGATGATCCGGATGCAGCAACCATTAAGGCTATTGACTTGATTAAGGCTGCCATTGCAAGGGTATCTAGATATGAGTCAATAGAGAGGATCAAGCTTCCAGTTAAGAAGTCAGTTTTAGTTGTTGGTGGAGGAATTGCTGGAATTCGTGCTTCCTTGGACTTGGCGAGGGCGGGTTTCAAGGTTTATTTGGTTGAGAGGCAGCCCAGTATTGGAGGTCAAATGGCAAGGCTAGATAAGACGTTTCCAACTCTAGACTGTTCACTCTGCATTCTAACCCCATTGATGAATGAGGTTGCGAGCAACCCAAACATTGTGCTTATGACTCTCTCGGAAGTTGTGGATGTGGAGGGTAGGGCTGGTGATTTTAAGGTCAAGATACGTAGGAGGCCGAGATACGTTGATGTTAATAAGTGCACGAGTTGTGGTGAATGTGCTAGGGTATGTCCAGTAAAGGTTCCAGATGAATTTAACTATGGTCTTTCAATGAGAAAGGCGATTTATAGGCCCTTCTCCCAATCAGTTCCAAGCGCATATGTAATTGATCCCGAACACTGCCTCTACCTAACTAGGGGTGCATGTCAACTTTGCGTTAAAGCCTGTCCAGCAGGCGCAATTAACCATGATATGGAGGAGGAGATCGTAGAGATCAATGTAGGTGCAATAATTATTGCCACCGGCTATGAGCTTTATGACCCGAAAAACCTTGAGGAGTATGGATATGGAAGATATAGAAATGTCTTGACTGGAATGGAATTCGAGAGACTATCGTCGGCCGAGGGACCAACGAAGGGAAGAATAGTAAAGCTATCTGATGGCAATCCCCCGGATTCTGTGGCAATATTTCTATGTGCTGGCTCGAGAGATGAGAGGCACTTGCCATATTGCTGTAAGATAGGCTGTATGGTTGGTTTGAAGCACGCGTTTTATGTAGCATCAACTCTTCCTGAAACCAAAGTATACGTATTCTATACGGATGTTAGGGCTGCGGGTAAGGGTTTTGAGGAATTTTATCAGAGAATTAGGAGCCTAGACAATGTTTACTTCATTAGGGGTAAGCCCATGGAAGTTAAGGAGGAGAATGGTAAGCTAGTATTTGAGGTCTTCGATATTAATGCCAATGAACTGTATCGATTTGCAGTTGACATGATTGTCCTGGAAACTGGGTTAATACCGAATCCCGCCGCGGATGATTTGATTTCAAAGTTAAAGCTATCGAGAAGCTCGGATAAATTCCTGCTTGAACTGCATCCAAAGTTAAGACCTGTTGAGACAGCTATTGCTGGGGTTTTCATATGTGGATGTGCTCAAGGCTTAAAGGACATACCTGATACTGTAGCTCAGGCATCAGCAGCAGCTGCATCTGCAATTTCATTATTGGCTCCTGGGGAAATCGAGGCTGAGCCATTCATTGCTGAAGTAAATGAGGAGCTGTGCAGTGGATGTGGAATTTGCATGGCTGCTTGCCCATTTAATGCAATTCACATAGATCCTGATAAGAAGGTTGCAGTTGTAGATGCTGCCTTATGCAAGGGGTGCGGTATATGTGCTTCGGCATGCCCAACAGGTGCTATGCAGCAGAAGAACTTTACAGATGAAATTATAAGGGAATCAGTGAAAGCTATGCTTCAATAGTGAAGTACTATGAGTAGAGGTTTTAGGGATAAGGATTTCATAGAGTCAGTTGATAATTTGATTTTCTGCGTAATAGGCAATGTTCATCCGCAGAGTGAGGTCATATCGTATCTCAAGTACGTGGCTAGCTATGAATCCGGTATTAGAGTTAAGTGGAGTAGAGAGGGCAAAATGTATGGAAGAGTTTTACCTCACTATAGTGCATTGGGTTTTAAAGAAGTCATTAACTATCTTAAACAATACTTTCCATCATATGTGAGGTTTGATGAGTATTTTAATACTGAGTTAATTTTAGTTCCAAAGCAGAAGATTAAGGTTCACTTTAAACCTGAGGATAGGTTAAGAGAAATATTGAGTAATCCACGAGATGAGCTAGAGAGCTTGGCTGCAGAGCTCATAGACATAATTTCTACTGAGAGCGGAGTTGAAACACGTTTTCTGGGGATATCTGGTTCAATTCTCTTGAAAATGCATGATGTGAGGTTTTCGGATATAGACTTGGTAGTCTATGGTAGAGCTAATGCCTTGAAGATCAAGCATGCATTGATTGAACTGCTAGATGGGGAGCTTAAAGGCTTCTCAAGACCTAAAGGCAGGATCTTAGAGCTATGGGCTAAAGACATAGTTCGAATACATCCACTATCATTGACTGAAGCCATAAGGCATTATGGTAAGGAGAGGTGGAGTAGAGCTCTGTTTAAAGGTAGGCAGTTTTCAGTTAGAGCTGTCAAACTGGAGAGTGAAGTCGATGAAACTTATGGTTCCAGAGTTTATAGGCCTAAAGGCCTGATAACAATTAAGTGTAAGGTTAAAGATGCAAGCGATAGCATGTTTCTCCCATGCAAATACGTGGTTTGGGAGTGCAAAGTTATTGAGGGGCCTAAAATTGAAGTTAGGGAAGTTGTCAGCTATGAGGGTTTGTATAGTGACATTGCAAGTGAAGGTGAGGAAATACTTGTTAGGGGTAAACTTGAAGAGGTTTTAGATTTGAAAACTAATGAAACTTACTATCGGGTATGTGTTGGTTCAATTGATGCTGAGGGGAAAGATTTCATAAAACCAGCTAGATGGCTTAAGTAATTTAATGGGCTGATTTTGAGGGATTGTAATCGTCATTATTGTGTCATGTTTCACCATGAATCTTCCTAAGTAATTTATTTACTGGTGACTTATTTAATTGGAGTCCCAGTTCTTCAGGTTTTATACCTAATGCCAGTCCAAGCAGCTGGGTATAGTATATTACTGGTAGGCCGAGTTTTACTCCCACAGCTCTAATTGCGTCTTCCTGTAGATAGTCCAGCATTTCTCCTCCATGAGGGCATGTTACAACTATTCCATCTACTCCAGCTTCAATGGCATACTTTATTCTATTACCTGCGAGTGTGAGTCCAGTATCTAGGCTGGTTTTCGATATTGCCCAACCGCAGCATTCAATAAAGCCGATATGGCTAACTGCCTTAGCTCCTAAAGCTTCAATTAGCCTGCTCAGCTTAATGGGGTTAAGTGGGTTATCTGGTCTTCCTAATTCGCTTGGCCTCATGAGCTGGCAGCCAATATGTGGTGATAATTTCAAGTTCTCCAACTTAAGCTTTATACTATCCGCTATTTTCTCAGCTCCAATATCGTCGTGGAGTACCTCAATTATATGCTTAAATTTCAATTTACCCTGATAATCTAGGTCCTCGCTGCTCAGCAAGTTGTTGATCCATTTCCTTAGCTCCTCATTGTCGCTCAGTAGCTTTTGGACGTGAGTGAATGATAAGTGGCACCAATTACAGAGAAGTAATGCTTCCTCATCATGCTGCTCTAGTACAGCCATGTTCCTAGCTGTTAAGTAAATCCAGCCAAACGAATTTATGCTTCTGAGAATTGCACCACAGCACGTAATGTTTTCAGGATATATTAGTTCTACACCTAGAGCTTTGAGTACTTCTCTAGCCGAAATTTCATATGCATATTGCTCGGTCATTGAAAGGCATCCGGGATAGAACACGTACTTCATGGATTTCACCTCATGGCTGTTTTTCAAATGCGTTCATTACGTTCTCCACGAATTTCTCCGGATTCTTTATTTTGGGGATTTCCGGTAATCCCAGAGTAGCTCTATCATAGGTTTTCCCATCTCTACCGCTCACTTTAACTGGTTCCTGTATGTAGCCTATTTCAATAACTGAGGAAAGCATCTTCATATATGCCTCAGGAACACTTCCACCAGCAGCAATAGCTAGGTTTCTAAGTGCTAGGAAAACTTCCATTGGCGAAACTCTTTGAGGACAGGCTTCCTTGCATTTCTGGCATTGCGTGCAGGCCCAGATCACATCTGACTTTAATAGGTCTTCAATTAGTCCTAATCGAACTCTATCAATAACTCTATGAGGATAATTCTCCATTAACACCATAACTGTGCAGCCACTCGTACATTTGCCGCACTGCATGCATCTTAATGGGTTTTGATCTCCTGGAATTTTTAATATCTTTCTTAGCAGCTCCAAGTTTGCAACTTTAGTTATTACAGTTACTGCTTCACCCAATCCCTAGGCCTCCAATTATGCAATCCATAATTTATGATGGGGAATTATAAGCTTTCTGAACTAGCTTAAATGTCATGTTTAAGTTAATATTGAGGATGAAAGTTAAATGGTGTGGTATTCATTTTCCTTTAATTTCCTTTAATGCTTTGATCATTGCTGGTAGCACTTCGTAGAGGTCACCAACTATTCCATAGTCGGCTGCACTAAATATTGGGGCTTCGGGGTCTTTATTTACTGCAACTATGATTTTGGAGCCCTGAATTCCGGCTAGGTGTTGCACTGCACCTGAAACGCCGAATCCAATATAGAGCTTTGGCTTAATTTTATGTCCTGATAAGCCCACCCAATCAGGCATCCACTTTAGGTCTGCTGCTATTGGCCTTGAACATGAGACCTGCCCTTTGAGCAGTTCAGCTAGTTCTTCAAGCATTTTGAAGTCCTCTTTCTTCTTGAATCCCCTACCACCCACGACAACTATTTCAGCTTCCTCGAGCGGTATTCCGCGGGCTTCTTTTTCTTTAACTTCAATTACTTCAATTCTCGGCCTCGATACTTCAATTTCCACTTTCACTACTTCTCCCTTAACCCGAATTTCTGCTGGCTCAAATGTTTTGGGTGGAATTGTTGCTATGGCTGGTTTCGTCTTCAATATTTCCACTGCAATTGCCTTGGCTGCGTAGACTGGTTTCTTAACCATGAGCCTGCCTTCGGGGTTCAGATCGACATCTATGCAGTCGGTTGCGCATGCAGCATTGATTTTGGCTGCTAATCTAGCTGCTATTTCTCTTCCATTCTTAGTTGAGCCAATGAGAATTGCTTCTGGATTAAACTTGGATACTAATTTAGCTAGTGCTTCAGCATATGCCTCTGGCACCAGTGTCTTGAGGTTTTCATGCTCAACGACATATACTTTACTTGCACCATAATTGTGTAGTTCGTCTGCACTGCTAACTTCTGCTCCAAGCAAGATTGCTGAAGCTATGCCATTAGATTTTAAGGCTAATTGATGTGCCTTGCTTAGGAGTTCTTTGACGACATCTGTTTTCTCGGAGAAAACCCAGTACTCCTTCATAGTACTCCCTCCTTCATTAATAGCTCAATTAGCTCTCTTACTGCTTCTTCCACTGGTTTATCCTTTATAATGTGCATTTTCCTTTTCATTTCAAGTGCCTGAACATCGCTTACTTCAATTCTTGGTTCTCCAACTTCAATGCCTAGATCACTTAGATTCATTATTTTGATTGGCTTTTTTGAGGCTCTCAAGATGGCCATTAATGGTGGGAGTCTAGGTACATTAATTTCCTTGGTAACGGTAATTACAGCCGGAATTTTGCTTTTAACTATTTCATACTTATCCTCCAAGTCTCTTTCAGCGGTCAAGTATCCGTTTTCTATGCTAATCGACCTGACATGGGTTACGCATGGTACGTTAAGGTATTCTGCTATTTTTGGTCCAACCTGCCCTGAATATGTGTCTATCGTTGTCTCACCGCAAATTACGAGGTCATATGGCCCTGTCTTCTCGATGGCTGTCGATAGTATTTTGGCGGTTATTCCGGTATCTAGTTTTTCTGGCTCTCTAACTGTTATGAGAAGTGCTTCATCAGCTCCCATTGCGAGTGCCTCCCTTAAGACTTCCCTAGCTTTTTCTGTTCCAAGACTTATGGCCGTTACCGTTCCACTGTATTTTTCCTTTAATCTAATGGCTTCTTCAACTGCATTCCTATCTATGTCGCTGGTTTTTCTTGGTGCAGTGGCTACCAGTGGTTTCTTGGTTGATGAATCGATTTTAAGTTGAGCAACATCAACAGCCTGTTTAATACATACCGCAATTTTCACAGTTAAACCTCCAATCACTATTCGTTGGCTACTTAAATTTAACGCTTAGCCTTAGGTGTAATCTTAAAGTTTAAAGCGCATTTATGCTCAGAATGTTTGTTTGAGGTGGTGATTTATGTCTAAATCATCTAGAGTGCCTGGATTCTACAATTTACCGATTGAGGAGAGAATTAAAATTGTTAAGGAGTTTGCTGGTCTAACTGATGAGGAAGTTGAAGTTTTAACTAGAACTGGTAGGCTATCGCTCGAGTTGGCCGATAAAATGATTGAGAATGTCATTGGCACGCTTGAGCTTCCGCTTGGAATAGCGGTGAATTTCTTAATTAATGGCCGGGACTACATGGTGCCCATGGCCATTGAGGAGCCCTCAGTTGTGGCAGCTGCAAGCCATGCTGCTAAGCTTACTCGGGCTGGTGGGGGAATATTCACTAGTAGCACTGGCCCCATAATGATTGGTCAAATACAGCTGGTCAATGTGATGTCGCCGCGTAAGGCAATGTATCAAATTATGTTGCATAAGGATGAGATACTGGAGATTGCAAATGAAAAGGACCCAATATTGGTTAAGCTTGGTGGGGGAGCCAAGGACTTAGAGGTTAGGCTTATAGATACTTTTCTAGGTCCAATGGTTATAGTTCACTTGCTAGTTGATGTTAGGGATGCAATGGGAGCAAATGCTGTCAATACTATGGCTGAAGCAGTGGCCCCATATATCGAGAAAATTACTGGTGGCAAAGTTTACTTGAGAATAATTTCAAATTTAGCTGACAAAAGGCTTGTTAGAGCTTGGACTAGAGTTCCTAAGAACGTTATTGGTGAAGATACTGTTGACGGAATAATATATGCTTACGCCTTTGCAGCTGCGGATCCTTATCGAGCAGCAACTCACAATAAGGGTATTATGAATGGAATAATTGCCGTTGCGCTTGCAACGGGTAATGATACTAGGGCTTTAGAGGCTGGAGCCCACGCCTATGCTGCGAGATTTGGAAGATATATGCCCTTATCTGTTTGGGAGAAGGATGAGAATGGAGATCTCATTGGATGGATAGAGCTTCCAATAGCTGTTGGCATAGTTGGCGGCGCAACTAGAAGTAATCCAATAGCCCGAATTTCACTTAAAATATTGGGTGTGAAGAGCGGCATTGAGCTCGCTGAAATTATGGGAGCAGTTGGTCTAGCACAAAACTTGGCTGCATTGAAAGCACTTGCAACTGAGGGTATTCAGAGGGGCCACATGAAGCTTCATGCAAGGAACATCGCTATAATGGCCGGTGCTGTTGGTGATGAAATAGATAGGGTTGCTGAGGAAATGGTTAGGGTTGGAATTATTAGGGTTGATAAGGCCAAGGAAATATTGATGAAGTTGCGAAGTAAAGGTTGAATCTATGTCTCGGAGACTTCTCTAAGCCAAATGTCAATAAACTTTTTATTATACTCCACTGCTAAATAAGTATATTTTTCACTAAATAGCTTAGCCTGCTTATCGATTAGTTCAAGTGCTTCATTTATTAGTTCAGCTTCCCTTAGGAAAAGCTTTCTAGCATCATCAATTGAAGCTTCTCTAAATCTAACCTTACTTCCTGGTGGTGATTGTGCTAGTTTGCATAGTTCTGATTTAGCTACGGTGCCAATTATTGGGTATCCACCTGTTGTTTGTGCATCTGCCATTAGTACGATTGGATTTCCATCGGGTGGTACTTGAACTGCGCCTGGAAGTGTTCCGCATGAAATTAGTCTTCCACCTCCCTTTGCATGCTTAAGTCTTGGCCCTGCTAGTCGGAAGCCCATTCTATCAATTTGAGGTGTCACTGTGAACTCTTCTGATAGAAAAGTGCTTATGGTCTCTCTAGTAAACCAATCTTCATGTGGACCAATCACTGTCTTCAGTTCACAGACATCGCTTATCTGAACCCTAAATTTTTCAGGTAGCTTTCTAGCTGGACAGCTTTTGACTACTTCATTGAATTTATCTGCTTTGATGTGGATTATGGACCCTGCATTGAATTTTCTTCCAACTCCTCCTCTTAAATAATATGATTTACTTTTCATAACTTCCATTTCAGAAATTCCCCCTGAAATGGCAATGTATGCTACTTGACCTCTATGGAACTTTTCAATTGAAATTACACTGCCTTCTCTCACTGGGACTGCTTGCCACTGCGGAATTGCTTCATTATCAACTTTTACCTCGACTTCAGCTCCAGTTACTGCAACTACTAGGTTTCTTAGAGCTTTAGCAGTGAAAGTGCTTTGGAAGACCTCTATGCAGGCGTCGTTGATTTTGTTTCCAACCAATATGTTTGCCATGATATGCGACCTTAAATCTAGGGCTCCAGATGATGGAACACCATACTTTCTATAGCCCGTTCTCCCTAAATCTTGAACGGTGACTCCAGGTCCAGCGAATTCTATTTCGAGTGCAGGTAATCCCTCTACTTTCACTGCCTTTCTCTCGAGTTCAGCGTGCCTCTTCAATTTTTCATATTCCTCTGCGCTTATGGGCTTGAACTTAACTAGGTCTCCTGCCCGTAGTGTTGTTGGTGGGTCTTTGCTCCAATCAAATAGCTTGATTGGAGTTCTGCCAATAATTCTCCATCCACCGGGACTTTCTATTGGATATATTCCCGTTTGCTTACCTGCAATGCCTACTGAGCCTGCTGGAACTCTTAGTCTAGGTTTTTTCAGTCTTGGTGCCGCTATTATATCTGGGACTTCACCCATGTATGTGAATCCAGGTGTGAATCCAATCATGTATACTAGGTATGTTTGGCTTGAGTGTATTTTAACTACATCTTCAGCTTTCAACTTAGCATAGTTTGCTATGAATTCTAGGTCCGGCCCAAATTCACCTCCATATGCAACTGGAATTTCAACTAACCTTCTTTCTCCAACAATTCTCTCAACACCTTCCCTTCTTATTTCCAGCTCTGCTTTCCTGCATGCTTCAGCTAATGTTTTGAACTCCGTTTTTTGTGGATCATAGTGGATGAGTAGGGTTGTGTAGGCGGGGACGTATTCTATGACTCCTGGCAGATTCATTGACTCAAGCTTGTTCATTAAAGCTAAGACATAGCTATTTGCTTCTCTACTAATTTCATTGGCAACTTCGATTAGAATAGCTGTCTCTCCCATTGGTTTTATCTTGAACTTCTCATAAATTACCATGAACTCCACCTACTATACCAGTGCAATGATAGGTCAGAAGACTATATTAAGGTTAATTTTTAAAGCCAATTAGTGGGCAAAAGTGCCATCAGTACGCGAAGCAGGTAGCATGGAAAAGCTGGCAGCTATTATAGCGGCATTAAAGTTTTATTTGAGATATGAAGGTAAGGTTGAGAGGACTATTAAGGTAACTGTTGGGGATCAATCATATTTAATCGAAATTGAAGAGTACTCCGAACCTGAAGTTAAGCTGAAGATTGATGGTGAACCCTTTAAGGCGGTGCTGGAGCAGAATTCGATAAGCCTTTCATGCGAAGTTCCGGAGAGAATTGCAGTTAAGGAGAGAGTTAAGGTTGAGCATGAAGAAGTTGTGCTTGAGGAGGGTGATGTTTTAGTGAAAGCCCATGCATCTGGTAAAGTGGTAGAGCTGAGGATTAGAGAGGGTGATGAAGTGGAGAAGGGCTCTGTACTTTTAGTTTTAGAGGCAATGAAGATGGAGCTTGAACTTAACTCGCCGATTAAGGGTGTTGTCAAGAGGATTTTCATTAAGGAAGGTGATGAAGTTAGAATAGGGGATCCCCTCCTAATCATAAGAGGTATTGAGGGTGAATAGCTGATGGTTAAGATCATAGACTTAACTCTTAGAGATGCACATCAATCACTCTTGGCAACTAGGCTCAAAACGGAGGATATGATACCGATATTAGATAAGATGGATAAAATAGGTTTCTATGCAATGGAGGTTTGGGGTGGAGCAACATTTGATGCTCCGCTTAGATTTTTGAGGGAAGATCCCTGGGAGAGGCTTAGGATTATTAGGAGTAAAGTTAGAAGAACGAAGCTTCTAATGCTGCTTAGAGGGCAGAACCTCGTTGGATATCATCACTATCCCGATGATGTCTGTATAAAATTTGTTGAAAAGGCATATGAAAATGGAATTGATGTATTCAGAATATTTGATGCACTAAATGACTTGAGGAACTTGAGAGTTACTGTTGAAACAGCAAAGAAAATTGGTGCTGAAGTTCAAGTTTGCATGGTGTATACTACGAGTCCAGTTCACACAGTGGACTACTATGTTAATTTAGCTAAGGAAATTGCATCAATGGAAGTTGACTGCATAACTATTAAGGACATGGCTGGAATACTCAAGCCATATACTGCATATGAGCTTGTCAAGAGAATTAAGAGGGAAGTCAAGATGCCGGTTAACGTTCATTCACATGCAACTGCAGGTTTTGCACCAATAACGCTAATCAAGGCTGTTGAGGCAGGGGCAGACTTAATTGATTGCGCAGTCTCATCAATGTCAATGCATACATCCCATCCACCGGCAGAGACAATTGCAGTAACACTTCAAGGAACACCCTATGATCCAAAACTCGATTTAAAGCTATTAATTGAAGTTTCAAAGTACTTCTGGAAGGTTAGGCAGAAGTATAAGGAGTACGACTATGCACTCAAAAACCCCCCAGTTGATGTGAGAGTAATAGAGCATCAAATACCCGGAGGAATGTACAGCAACCTAATAGCTCAACTGAGAGATCAAAATGCAGAGCATAGACTGGATGAGGTTTTAGAGGAAGTTCCTAGAGTTAGGGAGGACTTCGGCTGGCCTCCGCTAGTGACACCTTTATCGCAAATAGTTGGTACACAAGCAGTTGTGAACGTCCTGCTTGGAGAAAGATATAAGGTGATAATAAAGGAGGCTAGAGATTACATTAAGGGGCTTTATGGAAGGGCACCAGCCAAAATAAATCCTGATGTAATGAAGTTGGCACTTGGAAATGAAAAGCCAATAACATGTAGACCTGCAGACCTACTTAAACCAGTGCTCAATGAAATTAAGAGTAAAGTTCCGAGAGACTTAATTGAGAAGGAGGAGGATTACTTAACATATGCAGTGTTTCCTGAAACAGCGATGAAATACTTCAAGTGGAGGAAGAAATTTAGGGAGAGAAAGATCAGCGAATATGAGATAGTTATGAGGGGGAGGGCTTTCAAGGTTAAAGTTGAAGAATATGTAAGGTGAGCTTCACGGCGAAACTTCCTTATGAGAGAATTTCTCTGAAGATCTTTAAGCTTTAAATTTGTAAAAGCTCTTATCAATTCATTCATCAATTTTGTTTTAATTCTCCATTACTCCATCGACTTTTTTGACTTTCTGGTCGCAAGTTATATATATTATCATCATCAAATATTCATTCAAGAAGAACTCATTATTGATGGTTTTGTGAGGGAGAGAGTCGTTGAATACCATGTTAATGGTTGAAGAATTTATTAAAAACGAAAGGGCTGCTCCATTAACAATGCTAATCATAGTTATGGCTGCAGCATTCTTCTTCATTATGAGGGCGAGGAAAGGTGTTGTTCCAAGAATTAGAAGGGTTCCTGGATTAGATGCCATCGATGAAGCCATAGGTAGAGCAACAGAGATGGGCAGGCCTGTATTTTGCTCACATGGTATTGCTGATATCGCAAGCGCAACTTATGGTCCCCAGACAATTGCCGGTCTCTCTGTGCTGAGCTATGTAGCTAGAATGTGCGCGAGATATGGTACTAGATTAATAGTTCCTGTTAGAATTTACACTGTCCTGCCGATTGCAACTGAAATAGTTGAAACAGCCTATAGAATGGAGGGTAAAGCTGATCAATTTAGAAAGGAGGACATAGTTTATCTATCAGGATGGCAGTTCGCATACTCCCTCGGCTATATGAGCATGATGGAGCGAGAGCGTGCTGGTGCAAACATCATGATCGGTGCTTACTGGGCTGAGTCACTGCAGCTAGCAGAAACAGGTTATAGAGCTGGTGCAATTCAAGTATCGGGAACTGCCAATACTCACCAAATACCCTTCTTCGTAGTAGCAACAGACTACTGTCTAATTGGAGAGGAAATCTATGCAGCAGGAGCATACTTATCTAAAGATCCAATACTACTTGGAAGCATTGCAGCTCAAGATGTTGGCAAATACATTGCTGTAGCCCTATCACTCATAGGAGCAATACTAATGACGGGAGGTATAGACTGGATTGTTAGAGCTTTAATGTCATGAGGTGATGAGTTATGGCGTGGTATAAGAGAGTTGAAATCCCAATAGCAATAACAGTGCTTTGTGCAATTCTGCAGATTGTTCCATACTTCTTCGAAGTCCCAGCTTGGGAAGCTGCTGCAGATGACTTCGTTGAATGGTCTCTTATTGTCTCAACAGCTGGAATGTATATTGGTGCTGGCAGCATTCTGCTGGTACATTTACCTAGAATTAAGAGGAAGAGACCTGGATGGGAGTTTAGTGTTCTCCTGATCATCGTAATGGTGATAATGTTAATTGTAGGCCTACCACTTCCACAAATAGGTTTAGGATTACAGAACCCGGTTTACCAGTTTATTTATAGGAACATGACTGTTGCTCTTTCATCAACAATGTACTCCATCCTAGCATTCTTCATAACCTCAGCTGCTTACAGAGCTTTTAGAGCTAGAAATATTGATGCAGCAATCCTGCTAGTTGCAGGTACCCTAGTCATGCTTGGAAATGCCCCTGCAGGTACAGCTGCTTGGATTGGATTTGCAGGCATTAAGGATTGGCTATTTACTGGTCCACCAAACTTGGCAACCATGAGAGCTATTAGAATGGGAGCCGCACTTGGAGCAGTAGTTCTAGCTGCCAGGACATTCATGGGAGTTGAGAGAGGTTACTTTAGAGGTGGAGGTGAGTAGAATGGCTGAAGCTGAGAAGAGGGAGATAACTATTTGGGAGAAACTTGAAAATATTGATAGGAGAATAATTTACCTTCTTCTATGGATTGCAGTCCTATGGCCACTACTATCACCAATTGGACTACCAGTTTCGATTAGTGGAGACACGAAACTAGCATATGACACCATTGAAAATATTGAGCCTGGAAGCGTTGTCGTTGTATCATTTGATTTCAGCTTCGCAGGTATACCGGAGCTTTATCCGCATGCAATAGCTTTCCTACACCACTTATTCCAGAAGCCAGTTAAAGTAGTAATTATAGCAATATGGCAGGAGGGATCCTTAGTAGGTGAAATGGCCTTAAAAGACCTCTGCGGAGGTAAAGACCCAAGAACTGGAATCGAGGAAATATATGGTAAGAAGTATGGTGAGGACTGGGTATTTCTAGGGTGGATCCCTGGTGGAGAAACTGGAATGAGAGCCTTCGGCCAAGACATGCATACTGCTGCTCCAGCAGACTTCTGGGGTACACCTATTGATCAGCTCCCAATGATGGCTAATATAAGGACTGCTGAAGATGTAGACCTACTAATATCTATTGAGTCTGGAACTCCAGGTGCACCAGAATGGGTTAGGCAGTGGTGGTCTGTCTATGGTACACCCATGATAGTTGCTATTGTAGCTGTAGGTGCACCAGAACTTGTCCCGCTTAGACAGGCAGGGCAGATATTAGCATTACTGCCTGGAGTTAGAGCTGCAGCTGAATATGAAAAGCTCATTGGTAGGCCTGGGCTAGGTACAAGCCAGGCAGACGCTCTATCAACATCACACATTCTAGTTATAATATTCGTTATAATAGGTAACATCGCATACTTCAACTTGAGAATGAGGGGGTTGAGGAGGTAATGGCAGGGATAATTGAATCACTGGGTGCATTTGTAGCAGTACTATTCACCCTAGCGGTATATAGCTTCACCTATCGAGAGAATCCATGGTCAAGACTTGCAGAGCACGTATTCGTTGGTTCAGCTATAGGTGTAGGTGTAGCTCTCAACTTTGACTGGCTAATTAAGACCTGGAGTAAATGGTCCGTCGATCCAACTAAGGCAACGTTCTTCTGGCTGGGCATACTTTTCGGACTACTATATTACTTCTACTTTTCAAGGAGATACTTCTGGCTATACAGATTTCCATTGGCAGTGAGCGTAGGTACTGGTTTAGGCTTGGCAGTTAGCCGAATAATTAAAACCGAATTTGTCGACCAAATAAGAGCTACTGCGAGCTTATCATGGTATGTTCCCGGAGATCCATGGCAGAGCTTCAATAACTTCCTAACAGTCATAGCTCTATCAGCAGTACTATTCTACTTCATATTCACATATGAATTAAAGGGACCAGCTAGAGGCATAATGACTTTTGCCAGATGGATTATGATGGCCGGCTTCGGTGCAGCATACGGATACACCGTAATGACTAGAATGTCACTATTCATTGGCAGATGCCAGTTCCTCCTAGGCATGCCGCCTCACCCACCGGAGGCTAGAACGTTCTTCCCAATTGCGGCAATAATTATACTCGGTACTCTGCTGGGCTACGATTATTATAAGAGAAAGGTGGCAGCCTAAGATACTAAAGTTAATCCATTTTATTTTATTTGTTTTCTTTAAATCTTCTTGAGATGCTGTTCTACATGCTTTCTAACTTCCTTGCCTAGCGATCTTTCTATTGGTTCATATACCTCCAGATGCTTTAATCCTCCCCCCAAAATTATGTTACTTGCACTTGCCCTACCAACCATTACTTTCATTCCCTCTCTGACTTCAGCAGAATTCAGTGGAAGGCCGCTGTCAACTCTAAAAATGTTTATTAGATCTGGAAATGTCGCTATTCTCTCTCCATTCACTTCAATTGTCATGTACTCGTTAATGAAGTCAATGGTTACATCTCCAATATTGCTTTCAATATTAATGGAACCTACATCAAACCCCCCACGGCTCTCCAGCTTAACTCTCCTAATAGTTCCTGTGCAAACAACCTCTCCATCAATAACCTTAAGTGCAGCCTTAACTCCAGCTCCCCCACCACCTGCACTTAGAAATTCACTTCCAATTTTACTGGCAAGATCAAGTGATCTTGGCGCTCCATTCTGAACTGCATATCTTGCATCTATAGGGTTTCTCGCAACTGCCACTACACCTCCAACTTCTACAGAAAACATTCTAATCATTCTGCTTGCAATATCAAGCTTGCCAGTGACGATTATTTCCGATGCTCTATTTCTACGTGGATCTCCTCCAACAGCGGCTTGAATTGAAATATAATCTTTAATTTTGTGTAGCCCCATGCTACCCATGACTCCAGTTGGATGAGCTCTACCATCGCATGGGCAGTCCAGCACTGGAATACCTAGGATTGCGGACTGAATCCATCCATTAATTACTGCAAATGCTCCGCATTCACTGGAAATTAAGTAGTCCACGTCTACTCCGAGAGATTGAAGTAGTTCTACTGCCCTAGCAAAGTGCCATGGCATCAACCAGCCCTTAGACTGAACGCCTACTGCTGAAACCGTTATAACTGTAGAGTCTAAATCAATTTCCCCTGGATCATAAATTTCTATTGGGGAAATTTTGAGTGCAAGCTCCGCAGTTTCTAGGGCCCTACCTATGCTTCCACCGCCACCTCCACCAAGGAATGCTCCACCATAAATGTACTTCTTGGCTTCCTCTAAGCTTGAAATGACCTTCAAATTTATTCACCATTTCAAGGATAGATTTCACCACTATTAATAATTGTGCCAGCATACACAACAGTATGGGCCCTAATTCTACAGTTGTTCCCGACTATAGCTCCTAGCTTTGATAATAGCTTCCCCCTAACTTTAACTGGATAAAGCCTGCTAACCTCAACTCCTGATGGAAGCACATTTAAAATTGTGACTCCCGGCTCTATAACTGACTTGAACCCTACAATTGAATCTCCTACAAAGCTCATTCTACCTATACTTGTTTGCGGCTGAATTACGGATCTAGATATTTCACTATAGGCACCCACTATACATTCACTTTCAATTGAGCTGTAATTCCTAATTAAGGCACCAGTTCCAATGTAAGTTTTTTCCCCAATATATACAGGCCCCTTGATTACCGCATTATGATCTATGGCTGCTTCATCACCAATAATTACTGGGCCTTGAATCACTGCTCTTGGAGACATATCTGCATTCACACTGATCCTAGAGCTTCTGAGCTCACTCAGCAAGTACTCTGAAGCAGTTATGAGGTCCCATGGAAATCCCACATCAACCCACCAGCCGCTCCAAAGTGCAGCTGCAACGGTATAGCGGGCAGATAAATCATTAAGTGCTCTTATAACATTCCCCTCCTCCTCAATTAAGTCTATGAACTTGCTCGGTAAAACATAGGCACCTGCAACTGCATACTCTATTTCACTTACTGCTTCAGGCTTCTCCATAACCGATCTAATTGTGAATTCGTTGCTCACAATTGGAACTCCATACGTCTCAACATCAACTTTAGGTGTAATCAGTATGGCTGCATCACTGCTCCTACTAATATATGTATTGAGCAGTACTTCATAAGCCTTGGTTGGAGCGATTATGTCACCATAGGCTAATAGGAAGACATCACTTCCACTAATGAAGTTTGAAGCTGATAAAATTGCTCCCTCAACTTCGGGCTTCACTTGTTCAATTAACTTAATATCGTACTTACTTAAGTACTCTGAAAGCTCATGCTCAAACATGCTACTATTGCCTACAACAATAGCTATATCACTTATACCCACACTTATTAAAGCATCTATAACATAGCAGACGACCGGTTTACCAAGCAATTTAATTAGCGTTTTAGGTATTCCAATGGACAGTGGCCTCATATCCTTACCTTCACCGCCAGCCAAAATAACAGCCTTCATATTAGACTTCAAACACACCACATCTCCTATTCAACTGTAACAGTTTTAGCTAAATTTCTAGGCTTATCTGGATCATAGCCCCTAGACACTGCTGCATAATATGCTATGAGCTGCATTGGAACAACATAAAGTGCTGGTGCAACCAGATAATTTACATGGGGCATTTCCAAGTACTTATCGAGAATTTTAATGAATCTCTCATCTCCCCTAGGTATCAATCCAATAGTATATGCACCTCTAGCTTTCATTTCAGCAACATTACCTATCAAGTGCTCCCTATAATTATCAAGCAAAACTGAGAAAACAACCGGGAAATCCTTTTCAATTAAAGCTATAGGTCCATGCTTGCTTTCCCCAGCGGGATATGCTTCTGCATGTATGTAGGCTATTTCTTTAAGCTTCAATGCCCCCTCCATAGAAAGTGGCACACCAATACCCCTACTAAGATAGAATGCACTTTGAGCACTACTTACTTCTTCACCCAAAATCTTACACTTACCTTCATAAGCCCTAATAATTCTTGATGCTAATTTTGGAAGTCTCTCCAAATCCCTAATAACCTCCTCAACATCAAATCCCATACTTCCAGAAACCTGGCATGCAAGCTTAAGTAAAGCTATAATCTGCGTAGTAAATGTCTTAGTAGCTGCAACTCCAATTTCAGGGCCAGCTCTAGTGTAAATTGCTAAATCTGCTTCTCTAGGAATGGCGCTGTCAATTACATTTGAAACTGCAATAACCTTTACTCCAGATTCCTTCATTTTTCTGAGTGCCATTAGTGAATCAATAGTCTCACCTGATTGCGAAATCACAATTCCTACATCTCTATCACTAAAAACATTTGAGTATTTCAGGTATTCTGAGGAAATGAATGGAATTGATGGTATGCCAGCGAGCACTGTTAATGCATAGTCTGCAACTAATCCTGCATGAAATGATGTTCCACATGCCGCTATGAAAACTCTATTTGCATTGAGTAATAGTTCAATTGCCTTCTCCAACTCCTCGGTAGTCAAGCTCTTAAGTGTCCTTTCCATGGCTATTGGTTGCTCATGAATTTCCTTGAGCATGAAGTGCGGATAGCCGCTCTTCATAGCCATTTCAGGTGTCCATCCAATAACCCTCATCCTAGATTTAATATCAACTATACCTGAAGAAAGGCTTTCCAAGTAAACTTCGGTTGGAGAAATGTAGCCGAACTCCCCATCCCTAACAACAATAACCCTATTTGTATATTCCAGGAATGCTGGTATATCGCTTGCAATGTAATTGGCCCTACTACCCAAACCAATAATTAATGGTGAAGTCTGCTTGGCAAAGTAAATTTTACTGGGCTCAAATGCAAATATCACTGCAAATGCAAATGCTCCCCTTAAAACTTTAAAAGCCTCTCTAATGGCTTCAAGCGGCTTGAATCCCCTTTCAATCAGCTCCTCAAGTATATGCGATATAACTTCAGTATCAGTTTCGCTTCTAAAAATATGTCCCCTACCCATTAATTCCCTCTTCAGCTCCAAGTAGTTTTGAATTATACCATTGTGGACAACTGCAATTAAGCCCTTACAGTCTATGTGTGGATGTGCATTATAGTCACTGGGCTTACCATGAGTAGCCCACCTAGTGTGTCCAATTGCTGTACATCCAATTGCATCGTCAAATTTCAGCTTACCAGCTACATCATCAATTTTACCCTCAGACTTCCTAACTATCAGGCTTCCACTATTGCCATCAATGTATGCAAATCCAACAGAATCATAACCCCTGTACTCAAGCCTCTTTAAACACCTCTTAATAATTCTACCAATTGGCTCTCTCAAGAAATCCTGCTTAGCAACTAATCCTATAATACCGCACACTCATTGCTCCCCATAAATAGAGCTACTTTGATAAATATAAATTTACTGTTTTAGAGTTAAAAACAGTTTACTTGCCTCAGTTACCCTAGGATTCTTCATCGGTCAGTGGGCATGACTCACATCATCGGCACTTAAATTTATCTGGAAACTGAACTTTAAGTTTCCTTTAATAGCATCCACGCAATTGCTCCAGAAGCTACAACTGGGTCGATTACCGGTATACTGACTGCATTGCGAATTTCATCTGCAATTTTAATTGTAGAGAAGCCAGTGCAAGCCAGTAATATGGCCTCGCAATTCTTCTCAACCAAGCTAATTGCTGCTTCAATTATTTTTCCACGCATATTACTTTTCATTAAATCAAGCGTATTCTTAACGCCTGCAGGGCTCGTCCATGCTCTAATTTTATCATTTAGGACTTCACTTACAATTCTGGGTATTTCATTGGTTAGTGTTAATACTCCTATTCTATCTGAAATTGAGGCAGCTATGTGGGCTGATGCTGAACCAGCACCAATAACTGGTATGCTTACTTTCTCTCTCAACTCTTTGACTCCAGGATCAGCTGCACAGCTTATAATTAGTGCTTTGATTCCAGTATCAGCCATTTCCATGCCTAAATTCACTATTTTGGGAATTGCTTTTCTCTCGCTTTCCTCATCATAAATTCCCCGAGGCTGATCTGGAATGCATTTTGTAACTACTCTTAGCTCCGGGAAGTGTTCTTCAATGATCCTGCCATGAACATTTAATAGCTCTTCATCTTTAATTGTAATAACTCTAATTAAGCCCACTAACTTCTGCTTCAAATTATCCACCTATTGAAAGTTAATTTCAGTAACTATACTAAATAGGCTTTTATCAAGCGATTTACTCTTTAATTGACTGCACTATTATTGCTGCGAGAGCATAGAGTGTGATTGATGTTGGAATTATAATCCATATTCCAAACTGCTCAATTAGCATGGATGTGACTATCGGCATAACTATGCCTGCTAGGCTAACTGGAATGAAGAATAGGCTATAGGCAGTACCTCTGCTGCTTTCACTACTAACTCTGGCTACTAAGGTTGTTGAAATTGGCATTGTCATGTGGCTACTCACGCTATATGCTAAGTATACTAGTGGTATAAGTAATGGCGGTGTAATCGATAGTGCAATTAACATAGCAATCATAGTCGATAGTACTGATGTCAATGATTTTTTCAATCCCATTCTATCACCCATGAAGCCTCCGATAAGCGGTCCAATGATTCCGAAGAGTGGGCTAATACCGTAGATTAGGCTTGCAATACTAAATTCCATACCTCTACCCTTAGTCAGATATGTTGTCATGAAAGCTGATATGCTTGAGCCTGCAGCACTCCTAGCTGTAGTAAATACTAGTAGTAATATGAACTGTATGGTGAGCACTTCCCTTAATGGAGCTACCAACTTCCTTCCAGCAGTCTTCTTCAACTCCCGAGCCTCAAGCGGTGTTAATAAAGATGCTATTGCTCCAATCATTATTGGTATGCACCAGATGACATAGGTGTATTTCCAGCCGAAGCTTTTTGATAGTAATCCTATGGTTATTGGTCCAAGAGATGTTCCAAGGGACCCGCTGGCTCCATGAATCCCCATACCCCTGCTCTCGAGCTGATCGGGGAGAATTCTAGTCATTGCGCTTAGAGCTGGTGGATGGTATAGTGCTGAGGAAATTGATATTAGTGTGAAGCCGATTAGTAGGTCGAGAACTGTGGTTCCATGGAATATTATGAGGCCGCCAATCATTGAGGTCACTAGGCTTAGTGCTATTAGGATTCTAGGCTTGAGCATATCTGCTAGGAGCCCGCTTGGAATATTCATTAGTAATTGAGCGAATCTGGGTATTGAAACTAGTAGTCCAACTTGAACAATGCTTAATTTGTACTCATCAATTAATACTGGTATAAGTGTGAATGGTGTGAGCGTATATATGTGAAGCAAGGTATGGGTTGAGCATAGAACTGCAATTTTAAGGCCTATTTTCCCCAAGTTAAGGTCACCCAGTTGGGACGTAAAAAAGAGTGGGGGAAATTTATAGTGTAAAGAGTGGTAGTGCACGTGAAAGTACTTTTTCTCCTCTATACTCTGGCAGTATCATTGGTGCTTTTCTCTTCGGAGGTATACCTGCTTCCTTTAGCATTTCAACATATCTCTCGACGTGTACTAGTGATAGCTTACCTGGATTGCTGTTTTTCACATGCTCTGCAGCGCTCATTCCAGCAATTCTTCCGAAAACAGTTATTTCAAGTAGTGAGTTACCCATCAACCTGTTTTTACCATGAACTCCTCCACAAACTTCTCCGGCCGCGAAGAAGCCTGGTATTGGTTCTCCCTTGCCATTCAGTACTTGAGCTTTGACGTTTATTTCAACTCCTCCATTCATGTAGTGCAGTGTTGGGAATACTAGAACTGGCTCCTTGGTTGGGTCTATGCCGAATCTATTAAACATCCTATGCACTGCTGAGAGGTATCTTTGAATGGTTCCCTTACCATGGATCTCCTCTATCATTGGGGTGTCCAGCCAAACTCCACGCATTCCCGTTGGAGTTATGATTCCCTTATTTCTCCCATAGCATTCCCTAATAATTGCTGATGCAACTACGTCTCTTGGTTCAAGTGGATATATGAACTGCTCACCATCAATGTTTACTAGCTGTGCACCTAGGCTTCTGCACTTCTCGGTTACTAGTAATCCAACTATTTGCTCGGGATATGCTGCGCCTGTTGGATGGTATTGGGTTGCATCTAAATCCCTTAATCTAGCTCCCACGCGATATGCCATTACTACTCCATCCATTGTTGCTCCATAGTGATTGGTTGTTGGGAATCCCTGAATGTGGAGTCTTCCATAGCCTCCGGTTGCAAGTACAACTGCCTTTGCCCTGGCAATATAGTATTCCTTTGTTTCAAGATTCCATAGAACTGCTCCCGTAACAGCTCCTGTATCTGGGTCAGTTAGCAATTCTATTGCAGGAGAAAATTCGAGTATTTGAATTCCCCTATTAAGTGTTTCATCCATTAGGACTCTCATTATTTCCAGTCCAGTATAGTCCTTGCATGCATGCAGCCTTCTCCTGCATGCTCCTCCACCTGTCACTTCAATCATATTTCCCTCAGCATCTTTATCGAACATTACCCCGAGATCTTCAAGCCACTTAATTATGAAGGGTGCATCTTCAACTAATCTCCTCACAAGCTCAGGTTTATTTGCGAAATGCCCTCCACCCATTACATCTATGAAGTGCAATATTGGGCTGTCTTCAGGTCTATCTGCTGCTTGAATTCCTCCTTGAGCCATCTTAGTGTTTGCATCGCCAAATCTAAGTTTGGTTGCAATCATTATTCGGTCTGCAGGTATGCCGCTTATGTTTGCCCATATGGCTGCACTTGCTCCTGCTCCACCTCCACCGATGATTAGTATGTCTACATCATAGTCTACTCTGCTGAGGTCTATTTGCCTTGGATCTATGAGTGGATATGCCTCTATTAAATTGGCAACTTCATGTGGAACTATGAGCCCCTTGCTTGGGCCAACCTTTAATGGCCTCTTACCTTCAGGTCTATAGTCTGGATGCCACTTCCTCAATAACTCCTCCTTTTCCTCAGGTGTAACTCTCCTATACTCCTCTCTTAATCTTCTATCTCTCGTTTCTTCAACCTTCTCAATTAGCTTCTTCATGTAATCAGGATATCCAGCTACTTGGCTCACCTCTTAATCACCTCAACCTTCTCTATTTCACGTGTCTCATACAGTTTCTTCAGCTCTTCAATGCTCATTTTAGTTAGCTTTTCAAGTTCTTCAGCGTACTTCCCTTGAAGTATTTCATTTACTCTCTGCTCTAAGTGCTTAGCTTTCTTTGCTAGATACTTACCGTAAAGTCTCCTAACTAGCTGAAATACATGGTAGTGAACTATTTCTGCTGGACATCTCATGCTGCAGATTCCGCATGCTATGCAGTCAAATGAGAGCTCAGCTGCCTTAATTAGATCTCCCCTTATAATTGCCTGAATTGCATCCATAACCTCTATGTCTTGCGGACATGACTTAGTGCACGTATTGCATGCAACGCATCTCGTGACCTCAGGGAATATTGATATTACTGTTGAGGCTGTTGGCCTCAGCTTATCAATGTCATATCTGGGTTTTTCAGCTGGTACAAATGGTATTTGAACTAGATACATTCCATCCTGCACTGTTGTTTGACATGCAAGTCCAGTATATAGTTTATAGTCGTTTCCAATTCTATAGACTGTAGCGCATGCACCGCAGAATCCCCCTCTACACCCACAGCCCCTAATGAACCTATATCCTGCATACTCCATTGCCTTCATTATGGTGAGTCCTTCAGGTACTTCATACATCTTGCCCATGATGTATATTCTCACCATCTTCATTTTCTTCTCTTCCTTCCCCTCTACTTTTCCAATACTCATTTAATCTCCCCCATAATTGAGTAGATGATCCTCCTAACTTGGGGATCCAAAACTTCATCAACTCCTAGGGCTATAGCCATAAGCTCAGTAAAGTATACGATTGGAATTTCAGGTGCCCGTACTTGAAGGCTTAAATTGTAATGGCAGAGTGGGCATGTAACCACGATTACATTTGCACCCCATCTTGATGCTGCTTTCCTAATTTCAATTGCTCTTTGCTCAGCTATCTTTCTGTCATATACTATGTCATAGGAGCCGCAGCACTTGACTTTATATGGAAACTTCACTGGCTCAGCTCCAATAGCCTGAACTAGATTTTCAATTACTTGTGGATTTTCCGGGCTATCTATTCCAATATCTTTTGGCCTCACTAGTGTGCATCCATAGTAGGGGGCGACTTTCAGGTTCTTGAGTGGCTTAGTGGTCGACTTTTCTATGGTTTCGAAACCAATATCGTCTCTAAGTATTTCTAGGAAGTGCTTGACTTCAATTTCACATTGATAGTCCTCCTCCTCATCCATGAACTTATTTATAGTCTCTAGCTTTTCATAATCGGATTTGACGAGTTCATTAACTCTTTTCAGCGTGTTAAAGCACATTGAGCATAGTGTAACGAGCCTATTATCTCCAATCTTCTTGCTCATTTGTTGTGCTCTTATTAGGTCCCTGACCGCAGCTACATGGTGCATTGCGCTATCAACTGCCAAATTAAATACTACTCCACAGCAATTCCATCTCTCGAGCTCAATTAACTCTATGCCAAGTTTCCTTGCAACTGCTAGTGCTGTTTCCTCATAATTTAAGGCTGTTGTTTTGAGGGTGCATCCCGGGAAATACATGAGCTTCATCATCTCACCCCATTAGCTTTCTAGAAGCTGCTACTAGGGCTAGTTGAGGTAGCTCTCCAACTTGAGGTACTCTCCTCAAATCGACAACTGCTTCTCCTTTTCTCATCTTAATGTTTCTTAACGCATTAATTACCCGTGCAATGTCGATTTCTCTAGGACATCTAACCGTGCAATTATAGCATGAAGCGCATATCCATATTGTTTTAGCATTTAAAACATCTAGCATGTTCAGCTGGATCATCCTAATAACTTGATTTGGCGGTATATCCATTAGGTTCACTAATGGACAGCTGCCACTGCAAGTTCCGCATTGATGGCATAAATACACGTTTTCATTAGTTAGCTCATAAACCTTCTGAGCTAATCCCTTAAACAACTACACATACCCCCTTAAACTTTAATTCTATCCCTATCTTCAGGTTTGAGAGGTCCCAGTCTTTCAACCAATACTACAAGTTCATCAAGGTCTTTTGCTAATCTCTCAGCAGTATCGACTGCTATTGTATCAAATCTCAGCCTTCTAGCATCGATTCTATATCTCCTCATTAAGGTTCTAGTTTTTCTTATTAGGTCATTTATTACATCAAGTACTCTTGGATGGTATGGTGATCCCCCGGGTAGGCAGTCTCCAATAAATACTCCATCAGCTCCATATTTGAATGCGCTTAGAATTATTCTTGGAGTTAATCTGCTTGAGCTGGGTATCCTGACAACTCTAACTTTACTTGTATAGGTTAGCCTACTAGTTCCAGCTAGATCTGCTGCCCTATAGGTGCATGAGTCGTCGAAGAAAGCTATTACCCTAACTTCTCCCTCCTCCTTACTTGCCAATAGTGCCTTGATTTCCTCTATTAACTGCTCCTCAGTATAGTGTTTCAAGTCTATGGCATTTCTAGGGCAGTATGGTATGCAGCTTCCACATCCATTGCATATGGCCTCATTTACCCTTGCGATTTTATTTTCTATTGTAATTGCCCCCAATGGGCACTTATCAATGCATTTTCCGCAGCCATCGCATAGCTCTTCAATTACGTATGCCTTGATTGGCTCAATAACTATTCTACCCTGACTTATTAGTCTTAATGCTCTACCCGCAGCTGCGCTTGCTTGAGCAACTGTGTCAGCTATGTCTTTGGGGCCTTGAGCGCATCCACAAATAAATATCCCTTCCCTGAGGGTATCGACAGGCCTGTACTTTGGATGTGCTTCTAAGAAGAATCCGTCTGGGCCAGTCGCTATTTTGAGCATTTTTGCTAGCTCATCTGTTCCTGCACTTGGTACCAGTCCAACTGATAGAACTACTAAATCAAATTCCATTTCAATCATTCTACCAGTTAAAGTGTCTTCAGCTCTAACTATAATGTTCTTTGTAATTGGGTCCTCTACTAGCTCTGCAACTCTACCCCTGATAAATTGGACTCCCATTTCCTGTGCTCTCATATAGTATTCCTCGAATCCCTTGCCAAATGCTCTTAAATCAATATAGAATATGTAGACATCCCTTGTAATGTCCTGTCTCTTGAGGATCATTGCCTGCTTCACTGCATACATGCAGCATATTCTCGAGCATCCAGGTCTATTGATGGTTTTATCTCTTGAGCCAACGCATTGGATGAATGCTATTCGCCTTGCAATTTTCCCATCAGATAATCTTATTACTTTTCCTCCCGTTGGTCCTGTTGGCATGACCAATCTCTCTAGCTGGGGTGCTATTATGACATTGGCATATTTTCCATATCCATATTGCTCCAGTACTGCTGGGTCGAATGGATCGTAGCCTGTTGCAACTATTATGGCGTCAACTGTTATCGTCATCTTCTTCGACTTATCTTCGAAGTTTATTGCATGTTGGGGACAGATTTTCTCGCATACTCTGCATACTCCTTTAGTTAAGTATAGGCAATGCTCTGCATCAATGAGGTACTTATATGGAACTGCCATTTCATGTGGGACATAAATTGCTTTTCTCGTTCTGAGCCCGTAATTAAATTCGTCTGGAACCTTCACTGGACACTTTTCAGCGCAGAGTCCACATGCAACGCACTTGTTAGGATCAACATATCTAGGCTTTATGTTTACTGTAACTTTGAAATTGCCTACATGGCCTTCAACGCTCTCCACTTCACTATAGGTCAGTAGGGTTATGTTTGGATGGTTATATACTGCCGCCATTTTAGGTGATAGTATGCAGAGTGAGCAGTCGTCTGTTGGAAATGTATAGCTGAGCTGTGCCATTCTACCTCCAATTGTCGGCTGCCTTTCAACCAAGTATACTTTGCATCCTGAATCAGCTAAGTCTAGTGATGCCTGTATTCCAGCTATACCTCCACCTATAACTAGAACCCTATTTCCAATGGGATACTCCCTTATTTCAAGTGGCTTATTCAGCCTAACCTTGGCTACTGCAGCTGCAACTTGATCCATTGCCTTTTTCGTGGCTCCCTCTGGATCATTTGAGTGCACCCATGAGCAGTGCTCCCTAATATTGGCCATTTCAAAGCAATATGGGTTTAAGCCTGTCTCTCTAAGTAGCTCCATGAATGTCTGTTCATGGAATTTGGGTGAGCATGCCGCAATCACTATCCTATTTAAATTGTGCTTCTTTACGTCTTCAATAATCATCTTCTGTGCGGCTTCGCTGCACATGTGCTCGTGATCCTTGGCTACAACAACTCCAGGCAGCTTTTCAGCAAACTCCCTCACTTTATCCACATCAACAACATTAGAAATATTGCCTCCACAGTGGCAGACGTAGACGCCTATTCGAACGCCACTGGCTTCCATGTACTACTCACCGCCCTAACGTTAAATTCCCATAATATATTTATCGCTTTTTCCCATAGTCAAAAATCTATAATGCGTAAATTATTTAAGAACTACTTAATCGATTAAGTTCAACGGAGATGATTAGATGAGTGAAGAGTATGAGGTCCGTGAAGGACTATATTACACTCAGGATCACACATGGGCTGAAGTGCTTCCAGATGGAACAGTTAAAGTTGGAATAACTGATTATGCCCAGAAGCAGTTGAAGACTGTTAGGAGAATAAGGCTTGAGCCTGAGGGAACTGAAGTACAGCAGTTTGAGCCCTTCGGCATCATAGAGTCAACTAAGGCGACGAGCGATCTAATATCTCCCGTAAGCGGGAAGATTAAGAGAGTTAATGAGAGAGCTCTAAGTCAGCCATCCATAGTGAATACTGATCCCTATGGTGCTGGATGGCTAGTTATAATTGAGCCATCAAACTTGGAGGAGGAATTAAAGAATCTTCTTGACGCTGAGGGCTATAAGGAATATCAAGTGTGAATTAGCAGTATGAGAGATGAACTTCATGGTTGAAGTTGAGCTTCAAAAAGTTCTTTTATATAATCCGAATAAGTGCTCCGGCTGTCTATACTGCATGGTGGTTTGCTCATATTCACATTATGGCGAAATATCCCTCGATAAGGCTCATTTAGAGGTCATTCGGGATCCATTTAATACTGGTAAATTTATTAATATTCACTGTGCTCATTGCGAGGAGCCCTATTGCGAGGCTGCATGTCCAGTTGAACCCAAGGCAATATTTAAGGATGAGGAGACGGGCTTTGTACTGATAAATTCAGCATTGTGCATTGGCTGTAGAAGCTGTAATTTTGCATGTCCAATATCAATTCCACACTTTGATGAATCGCTTAAAGTAAGCGTTAAGTGTGATGCTTGTGAGGGGAAGTTTTTATGCGCTAAGTACTGTAGTACTGGTGCCCTCAAAGTTGTTTCTAGAAGGGAGGCCATGGAGGGCATCAGAGTTGAGTAGGAGGAGGGAATTGAAGCTCTATCCATTAAGAAAGCCCGTTAAGAGCTTACCTGATGCATTTAAACCGCCAACTACTGGCTTACTTAACTACGGTCATGTACCGCGGCTTTCAGGCTTCCTGCAACGAACCAGAGCTAAACTTGGTCTTCCAAAGGCTCCACCCACAGCTTATCAGCTTAAAGATGCGGTGAGGGAGGTTCAAGAAATATTCAAGTCATTTAATTTAGATGTGAAGTATGGATGGGACTGGAGAAGAAAGAGGTTTAGGTATTAGGTGATCGTATGCCCAAATACTCGCTCTTCCTAGGATGCTATATTCCGGCTATGCAGCCATTTGCTGAAGCTTCATTTAGAAAAATAGCTCCATTACTGGGCTTGGAGCTCGTTGATATTGAGGGGGCTACATGCTGTCCAGTGCCAGAGATAACTAGGTTGATGGATTATGATGCTTGGCTAACCATTGCGGCTAGAAACTTGGCATTGGCAGATCAGCTTGAAAACGATGTAGTAGTCCTCTGTAATGGATGCTGGGAAACACTCTTTGAGGCGCGGGAAGCATTGCTACATGATAGTGATTTGAGAAGCAAAGTTAACTTGAATCTTAGAGTTCTGGGAAAGCAGTTTAAGGGTTCATCGAAGGTGAGGCATTATGTTGAAGTAATAGTTGAGGATGTTGGTTTAGATAGGTTGAGGGAGCTTGTTAAAGTCGATTTAAGTGGTCTCAAAGTTGCAGTTCATCCAGGATGTAAGCTCTATAAAAGTGAGGGGGAGCGATTGGCAGATTATGTATTTAAAGTTGTTGAGGCAATTGGAGCGGAAATAGCTGACTATGGTATTGAACGTGTG
>Ga0190367_1000077_pt1 | contig 75174 bp, 64 predicted proteins | sample 4872181011_MG_FD_171838 | JGI IMG/M metagenome (GOLD analysis project Ga0190367, IMG submission 171838) | Hydrothermal vent microbial mat bacterial communities from Southern Trench, Guaymas Basin, Mexico - 4872-18-10-11_MG | ecosystem: Environmental > Aquatic > Marine > Hydrothermal vents >...
TCTTGATCCTACTAACGTGAACGTGGTGATAGCATGGCACAACGCCAGGTTCGGAAGAAAAAGAAAAAGTTTGGAAAGGTTTACGAATACGAGTATACGGTGAGGGACATCCTAGTAACTGGTGAGCTGAAGGAAAGGATAGAAAAGGAAATCCAGGGCATGAAGGTGGTGACGCCAACCGACCTCGCGCTGAAGTATAATATCAGGGTCAGCGTTGCAAAGAGGTTGCTTAAAGAATTCGAGGAGAAAGGCATAGTTAAACTCGTGTTCGCAAATAGAAGGACTAGGCTCTACGTACCCGTTAAGGCTGCTGCCTCGTGAACTCTAATAACTTTGCTTTGAGAATTTTCTTTGCATCTTCTAATGCTTGGTTTAATTTCTCACCCTTAGGACCTCCTCCCTGCGCGAATTCCGCCGATCCCTTTGTTTTCCCTCCGATTGCCTTTGCAATCTCACCCAGCACCTCGCTAACGTTCACAAATTTAGGAATATTCCTACCTGCTGCACCGACCAATGCGGCGCCTCCATCCTTTCTTCCTAAAATCACAATTGCATTTGGCTCCTCTGCCACAATTGCCCTTGCAACCTCACTAAGTAACTTCTTAGGGCAATCAACCTCCATTACTAACACTCCAAATCGCTCAATGCGCTCCAAATGCCTTAGCAATTTGTATGCGTAAATTTTCGATGAAAGTTTTTCTATCTCTGCCTCAGCATCCTTCAGCTTGTTTTTTATGGAAATTACCCAATTTTTCACGTCCTTTGTCTTTGCAATTTCGGATATTTCCTGTAATGTGTTATGGGCGTCAAATAACATCGAAAGAGCGGATTTCCCGGCAGCAATCAGCAATCTGTCCGTCCCCTCACTAATCCGCTCCCTCTTAAAGATTTTTATAGCAAGGACTTCGCCCGTACGCGAGACATGCGTCCCCCCACAGAAGTTAACATCCCAATCTTCGATCTCAACGACACGTACCATCTCCACTTCCTTCTTCAACTCAACGTCCGGAAACCTCTCAAGAGCGTCCTTTGCACTTATGAAATAAGTTCTTACTGGCCTATTCTCCAAAATCACTTGGTTGCTTAGCCTTTCAATTTCCCTGATTTGTTCCGCAGTTATTCTCTTTCCTTTACCGATGAAAACGTCGAGACGCGCTTTTTTGGTCGTCAAATCCGACCCTGCCGCCTTGACCTCGTGCCCCAAGACTCTCTTTATGGCTCCCCATACAATGTGCGCCGCCGTGTGATGTCGCATGTGCTCAATGCGCCTCTCCCAGTCCACCCTTCCTATAACCTCTTCGCCTTCCTCAAACTTCCCCTCAATACTGACGAAATGTAGTATCTCTCCATTTTCCTCCAACACTCTATACACGTGTGCAATGCCATTCCTTCCCTCGATTACCCCAGTATCATGAGGTTGCCCTCCACCCTCTGGATAAAATGCAGTTTTGTCCAGAATAATGGTAATCTTATCGTTTTTCTTGGATATCTTCACAATTTTTGCCTCGAATTTCTGCACATATGGATTCTCGTAATAGAGTTTACGCGTCCTCATGGTCCATCCCTCTGGCATCTTTGAAACATTTGATAATCCCTCTGAAAAAATATAAGTACACGCCATGGCAACTAGTACATTTTACCTAAGCACGATTTCCGGAATATAAACTATAGTGTACTTTATTCTAAAAGTGTGATTCTCGATTGAGAAAATATGGCAAACGACGTCCGATTCGGGCAATAGTGTAGTTTAAAAGTACTGTTAGCCAAAGTTTTCAGGGGATCGTTATGCCCGAGAAAATAATGGCTCGTGAGTATAAGGGTGTATCCGTGGAAGTATGGCAGGGTGACATTACTGAACTAGGGGTAGAAGCAATAGTGAACCCCGCGAATAGCCAGATGCTAATGGGAGGTGGGGTTGCAGGGGCCATTAGGAGAAAGGGGGGAGAGGAGATCGAGAAGGAAGCAGTAAAGCATGCACCAGTGCCTATAGGAAGGGCTATTGTAACACATGCCGGGAAGCTACCCAAAATTAAGTACGTCATACATGCACCAACGATGGAGAGACCCGCCATGAGCACGAATACTGAGAAAGTTAGGTTAGCGACACGCGCGGCCCTCGATTGTGCAAAGGACAATAATATTACTGAGATAGCATTCCCCGGAATGGGCACTGGGGTCGGAGGAGTTCCATACGAGGACGCCGCGAGGGTTATGTGCGAGGAAGCAAAGAGCCACATCGATGAGGGAACGACATTAAAGAGGGTCGTACTCATAGGATTTAATAAAGAACTTGCAGAGGCCTTCCGGAAGCATGTCGAAAACGTATTTAAGTGAAAGAATGAGCATCACTTCCCCCAAGGATAGTATTAAACATTCATGATGGGATGATTAACTCGTGACAGAGCGTGATGGTATGATGAGAATCAAAGTGCTAAAGGAAATAGACCCCTCCACGCTGAGAGACCCGATCGCAATAGTTGGCATGCCGGGAATTGCACGTGTTGGGAAACTTGCAGTGATAAGTCTGATAGTGGGGCTTGGTGCGGAGAAAATTATGGAAGTATTCCCGTATGATTTCCCCGCGTGGGTCATAGTCAACAAGAACGGGGTATCTAAACTCCTGAGAAGCGCCTTCTTCATATGGCGGGGTGAAGACAGAGACATCTTTTTCCTCACCGGTGATGCTCAGCCCATTAGCCCTCACGGCCTTTATCAGTTCACAAAATTCGTCGCGGAAACTTTCCATAACTGGGGATGCAAGCTGATAATATCCCTAGCGGCATACAGTATGTTTCGTATACCAAAAACTCCACGTGTCCACGTCGCAGCAACGTCCGATGAACTCCTAGAATACTTCTCGGAGCATAGAAATGCAGTAAAATACCAGGGCGGCACGATAACCGGAGCCAATGGAACAATACCGGTGTTCTGCAAGACGCTATTTGGAATAGATGGGGTCGCACTACTTGCGGAAACTCACGAAAACCTGAGATTAGATCCTAACGCATCGAGAGCACTAGTTGAGTTATTGAATGACAAACTGGAGCTGAATTTGGACCTTGTAGAATTAGAGAGGAAAATACGTGGGCTTAAAGACTTGTCCGACCTTTTAGGAATAGATGAGGAGGAGAGCCCCGAGGAGAGAGGTAAGCCGGGCTGGCCATATGTTATTTGAGAAAAATTCGGTAAACGGTGTAGGGATGTGATTTATGAGGTATGGATAATTGATCCCTCCGGCCTTTGTCTCATCCACAGGAATTATGGAGGATTCCAGTTAGAGCCGAATCTAATATCTGGTTTTTTCACCGCTCTTTACATTTTTGCTCGTGAGGTGGGGCACTCGGAAATCCGTAACATAGACATGGGGCATTTCTCATTCACGTTTAAGGTCCGCAGAAACTTACTTTTCGTCGTATCGACGGATGACAAAAGCGGATATGAGGGGGAGAAGTTTCTTGATCTCGTAATATCCGAGTTCTTCAGAAGATTTGAGGGAAAACTTTACCTCTTCAGCGGTGTGCTAAGAAAGGTTCCCGAGGTCATAGCATTCGAACAGTACATTGATATGCTTGCTGAACAGTTCAACTCTCGCTCAAAGATAGTTCCTATATCGATAAGTAAGCATGACGCGGAACGCTTATACCCTAAGCGTAAATGCAGTCTCATAGAAGTGTTAAGAAGGGATAGTGACATTCACAGAGACTTAATAACAAGATTCGGGCATGACTCTATTGATGTGCTTAGCATTGCAGATGGCTCTCTCACAATAACCTCTATTGCCAAGTACTTAGGGCTCCCCCTATCTAAAGTTAAGGAAATAATAGAGTATGCTGTGTTTCGAGGATACATGACGTTGACAAAACGACCATCACTTGCAGAGGAGATACTGAGGAAATTATCGCTCGGGGAGTTTACGATAGAAGATGTGAAAAAGATGATAGCCTCCGAAACGAACAGAACACCGGGTGAGGACAAGCTTGCACTCGTTTACGAGAATCTTAGAATTCTGACGGAAAAACTAAGGCAAATGTATATTGAGCAAGAACAAACGCATAAAGAGGCGACAAAATTTACATCAATCGTTGAAAACAGGAAGTATTTCGCAATAATCATAATTATGGTCTCAGTGACGATTCTAATTCTGTTGATGTTATTGCTGTCATTTGGTATAAAGTAGCAACCGCACCTGCAGCAATTCATAGTTAATATTCATAGAAACTCGTATTATTCTGCATGATACGCATGGGTGTGGATAAATACATGATAAGAGCCTTTAAATGAAGATCGAAGAGTAGTACTAAGTGGTGTGCCCAATGGATAAGGCATGCCTGATGAATCAACTCATAGATCAAATAAAGAACTGCCGCAAGTGCCCCCTGTGGAAAACAAGAACCAACGTCGTCATTGGAGAAGGAAATCTCGACACGTATGTAATGTTCATCGGGGAGGCTCCCGGCGCAAATGAGGACAGGGAAGGAAGGCCGTTCTGTGGGGCGGCCGGGAGAGTTCTTGACCAAATGCTCGAGCATATAAACTTGAAAAGATCAGATGTTTATATAACAAATGTACTCAAATGCCGCCCGCCCAACAATAGGGATCCTCTTCCCGAGGAAATAAAAGCATGTACCCCTTACCTTGAAAAACAGCTTGAGATAATTCGCCCGAAAATAATATGCACCCTTGGAAACTACGCCACGACATTCATAATGTCCAAATTTGGACTCAAGCCGGCCAACATAAGTCGCGTCAGGGGAAGGATCTTTCGCATAAATACCCTTAAGATGCGTTTCATACTACTACCAACGTATCATCCCGCCACCGCGCTATACAAACCCCCGCTGAGGGAAGTATTGCGTGAGGACTTTGAACTACTGAAAAAAATAATAGAGCGCTTCACTTAATACTCTTTAACATCCTCCTGGCCTCTTCCTCGATTCTCCTGATGGCCTCCCTCAGAGGCACTCCCGTCTTCCTTGATATATTGCGTGCATCCTCATACTCTGCCTTTATCCTTATAATTCTGCCTTGTGAATCACGTGCAACCTTCACTCTCGCGTCAAACGTTTTGCCATATATGGTCACGCAGATGGGTATAATTTCCCTGTTCAGTATTCTTCTCTCAACATACCTCAGTATCCTGACACCAAGCGTCCCGCTTTCCTCAATAAGTACTCGCGTAATTCGGTTTACCAGATGAGGGTCACAGATTACTCTCAACAGATAAGCAGGCCTTCCTTTTTTCATAATGATGGGCATTGCAGAAGCGTCTCTCGCGCCCGCCTCCATGACCTTTTCAATAAGATAGCCTATAACCTCGCCTGTTGCGTCGTCCACATTCGTTTCAAGAACGCAAACGTTATCACTAAGAAACTCGCTAACGTCATAAAGCCTTCCGATGACTGCTCTAAGCACGTTAACTAATCCGCGAATGTCCCTATACCCTGCTCCAAACCCGTATCTCTCTACCACCATGCTGGGGTAAAAATCGACAATATTCTCAACGACATTTACTAGGAGGGCCGCGCCCGTAGGAGTCGTCAGCTCACCCTCTACGGGCCCACCCACGAACGGATATGCCCTCGATGATAATATCTCCAAAACGGCAGGCGTGGGAACGCTGACGACACCGTGTGAGATCCTCACAGTACCACCACCTATTGCAACTGGAGTTCCATAGATGGCGATCTCGCCGCTAAAGACCCCTAAAGAGTCCAACGCACATGCAACTCCCACAATATCCGCGATCGTGTCTACACTACCGAGTTCGTGGAGGTGTACATCCCTCGGAGCCGCACCATGTATTTTTGCCTCGGCATGTACAATTGTGTTCGCAACTCTTTCGCAGAAATCCACCGCCCGCTCGCTCAAATTAGAGATCTTACAAAGTTTCTTCACATAATTTATCAAATCGACCCCGGACATCTCACTTCGTTGATCCTCATACCTGAAAACCACACTTAGGGCTCTTACTCCCCCTCTTCTGACCTCTCTAAACTCAATGATAAACTCTTTACATGTTTCAACAACGTCAGGAATTAGATTTAGAGTTTCGGATATCGATTTTCGATTTGCTCCGAGGTCGATAAGCGCTCCGAGCAACATATCACCCGAGATTCCCGCGGATCGGCAATCCACCAGTAAGATTTTCTGCGGCGGCATTTATAGTGAGCACCTCGATGAGTCATAGTGATCATATTGAAAGAACGCGCGAAGTATAATAATGTACTGGAGGGCTGACCTTGAGCATACGGGAGATACTGGAAAAACTGCTTAGAGGGGAAATAGATATTGAGCGCGCCGAGCGGATGGTAAAAGCCGTACAGATACTCGAGATCGGAAACATTGCGAAAATGGATGTGCTTAGAGAATTGCGATCTGGAGCGCCGGAAATAATACTTGCAGAGGGGAAATCTCCTGAAGACTTAGTACTAATAGTAAGAAAGGTGCTTGAAGAGAAAGAAAGAGCAATAATATCGCGCGCATCGAAAGAGCACATTGACGCAATCTTAAAAGAAATACCATTGGATCAATACACGATAGAAGTTCATGAAAAAGCAAGAATTGTTATCGTTAGGAGAAAGAATGCAAAGCCGAGAAAGATAGGGAGAAAGATAGGTATAATAGCCGCTGGCACGAGCGATATACCTGTGGCGGAGGAGGCAAGGGTAATATCCGAAGAACTGGGTTGTGATACCGTTACAGCCTATGATGTGGGAATAGCGGGGATCCATAGACTGTTTCCGGCGTTAAAGAAAATGATAATGGAAGATGTCGACGTAATAATAGTGATAGCGGGCATGGAGGGCGCACTCCCATCGATAGTGGCGTCCCTCGTAGATCTTCCGGTCATAGGTGTTCCATCATCCTCAGGATACGGCTATGGTGGAAGGGGCGTCGCGGCCCTCATGGGGATGCTTCAAACCTGCGTTCCGGGACTAGCGGTTGTAAATATAGATAACGGGGTGCACGCGGCGGTTTTCGCGTATCTCATCTCGAAGCGGGTGAAAGATGTGCTCGAAAAACAAAAATCTTAAACTGCGTAGAACGCTCTGTCACGAAAATAGTGAGCCAAAAATATATACCGAGTGTTCTGTCTTTCAATTTACGAGAGTGTGGTTTACTGGTGGTGAACGATGTCATTCATTATCAAAAAGCTGAAGAAATTCGTCAGTAAGAAGCCCACCGAGGGGCAGGAGACTCAAGAGGTACCAATACAGCCACCACCAACTCGAACACCTCCACTCCCTGAAGTTAAGGAGATCAAACCTCAACCTGCTCCTCCAACGATAGAGATACCAGCCTATGTGCCAGTAATTAGGAGATACACCCTGAAAGGGCGTCTCAATATGCTACTCAACACCCCAGAGGTACTTTTTAAGTTTAGAGATAGCGAGATAGCCATACAGATGCTTGTCGGTGGAACCCCTATCTACATAAAAACATTTGAACACCACGGGCAGAAAATATTCAAGGTGGAGGAGGGAAGAATATCAAACCCCGATATTTTCATAAAAATGTCTGAGGATTTTGCAGGAATGCTCGCAGATGCACAAAGTCTGATAGAAATGGTTAATATGATAAAAGAGGAAATGAAGAAGGACGAATACACGAGAAGGATAAAAATACACCTCCTAAAGGGTCTCGATGATCTGAGAAAGAAAGGGTACTTCAATATAGATCTTTTTAAGGTGCTAGTAATAAGTTAATGCCTCGGAGGTCGGAGACAAGGCGGTGATTATGTCAATAGTAGTTGCAGTAGGCTCAACTAATCCCGTAAAGGTAAATGCCGTAAAAAAGGTATTCCAAGAGGTCCTACATGAGGACATAATTGCGGTTCCCGTATCTGTAGAGTCAGGTGTGGGCTCACAACCTGTAGGTCTAGAGGCCACGATAAAGGGCGCAGTAAATAGAGCCAAGAATGCTATTCGAGTGGTAAACGGTGCAAAATTTGGCGTCGGGATAGAAGCGGGACTAGTGAAGATGCCATTTACGATCACCGGATATGTCGATGTGCAGTTTTGTGCAATCTGCGATGACAAAGGTACCATAACCATAGGTGCTGGCCCTGGCTTCGAGTACCCGCCCATCGTGGTAAAGCGAGTACTTGAACGGGGAGAAGAAGTAGGAAACATCATGGATGAAATATCAGGCGTAAAGAACCTCGGGAAAAAACAAGGAGCAATCGGCTTTCTTTCGAAGAATCTAATGAACCGCCAGAGATTGACAGAAATAGCCGTACTTATGGCATTAGTCCCACGCATGAACCCAAATCTTTACTTCTCCGAAGACTTCCGGTAAAGGGTCGCATGATGGCGAATCGATGCCTCAAAGAGCCTATCCTTCATCATGCGAGAAACGAGAGCGTCAGGGGCTCCCTTAAATGAAAGCGCAATTGGAAATACTTTTTTCCCAGTAACTTCAAATCCTATCAGGTTGACCCTATGCAATGCGGCTTCTCTTCGGGCGTCATCAAGATCCCTCTCGCTTAACATCGATTTCTGAGCGTCAAAGTACAGGACTATCGCACAATAGCCCCGCTTCACAGTACCCTGAAGTTCTTCAAACCTCTTAAACTCCTCCCTTACTTTCTCGCCCCACTTATCGGAAAGAATCACATACAACTCATCGCCGTTCACCGCGTAAACATCTGCGCCACTAACCTTGGGCTCCTCGATCCTGAAGCCTAACTCGCTCAATACTTCCGTAAATGCCTTCTTTGCGACCTCCTTTTCGCTCACTCCCAAGGCTTCCACCCCACCGTTCTGCAACACTCGAGTAACAACAAATATTAATTGCTCATCACGTAAAAGAACGCATGTGCATCGTTCAACAACTGTTCCCTCTCCCACTTAAAAAATATGATTCGGGGAGTCAAGATGTCCTTAGGTGAAGAAAAGAAGACAAAAATCCTAAGAAAAGTTGTGATAGTGGGAGAATGGGGGGTCGGCAAGACTTCTCTCTGCAGAAGGTACGCCCACGGATACTTCGACGTAGAATACAAGCCAACAATTGGAGTTGACATTTTAACAAAACCGATACCCATGGGAGACAAACTGATAAAACTGCAAATATGGGATCTCGGCGGACAGGAAAAATTCAAGAACCTATTTATTAGGCACATTCGCAACATAATAAGGGGAGCACATGGCGCACTCGCAGTTTTCGACGTTACAAACCCCGACACCCTCGAAAAGATACCTGAATGGATAGATATGCTGAGAGAGGAGGCTTATGACAAGAACATACCAATAATACTGGTCGGAAATAAGATCGACATGAATGATCTGAGAAAGGTTCCGGAAAGCGCAGGAGAAAACGCAATAAAAGAGTTAAACCTCTCTAAATACGTGGAAACAAGCGCAAAGACAGGATACAACGTTTCCGAAGCCTTCAACATGCTCATCAACGAGATGCTTAAGAGAACCCACAAGGGATAGGGACGCCCATGGAAGAGCTCTTCAGCACATTAATCGTATTCTTGGTAGTGGCAATCGATGAGCTTGGGGACAAGACGTGGTTAGCTACCCTCGCCCTCGTGGGAAAGTATAGAAGTAGCTTGCACGTGTTCATCGGCGTGTTCCTAGCATTAACGGCCACAACAGTAATTGGCGTCTGCATTGGAAGCATCGCATCCATAGTTGCGGACTATACGCTGTTGAAAAAGATAGGCGGAGTAGTGTTCATCCTCATGGGACTGGCAACACTTAAATCAGCAATAAGTCAAAAAGACAAAAGCACGGAAGGTCCCCCCACCCGCAATGATAAGGGGGAGGTGACAACTGCAGCCTCGGTCATAATCTCTTCTTTCATAATTACATTTTTGTCTGAAATCGGCGATAAAACTTGGATCTCGGTCCTCATCTTCGCCACCTTCCTCCACCCACTCATGGTAATAACAGGTGCGGTCCTCGCATTCGCCACAATCAACGGAATAACCGCAATCGCCGGAAAAACCCTCAGCGAGAAAATAGGCGAAAGAAACATAAGAATACTGTCGGCCGCGATATTCATAACACTCGGAACGCTCTTAGTAACAGGCATCATCTAGGTATCCTTATAACTCGGCCAACACCGCCCTCCACCAACACCTCCGGCATCCTCCTCTCCAAAAACCTTATTATCGCACCCCCGCTGCAATGACATGGACACACAAGCTCCGTGCCGTTCTCCCTAATAAATCTCATAAAGGCCTCCCTCTCCGCCTCGCTCGAACCAAATCCGTGAAAACCCCCAATAATGGCATACACGTTCTCCCCACAAACCTCACGCGCCGCCTCCAATATCTTAAGAAGACCCGGATGTGAACACCCCGTCAAAACACATGCACCAACTTCCGTCATGATCACAAGGGCCTGTTCGCAGAACTCTAACGGCGGTACACAACCAGTGGTGTAAACCCCTGGCGCTATCTTCCGCCCCTCCCTAACCTCAATATAATCCTCCGGAACCACCGAACCCCACGTCAGCCTGGGAACATAAACCGGACACCCAGGACAAAACTCCTTCACAAACTCCGAAAGGGCACCGCTGTGATCCGCATGCCAATGACTTATCACGACAAACGACATCTTCCTCAAATCTATTCCCATAACCGAGGCATTGTGTCTTAAAATGCTTATTGAGGGACCAACATCAAAAATAAACTGTCTCCCCGCATGAACGCCCACAATAGACAAACCCCAACAGCTCCTCACTTTGGGTCTTGCAACCGCATTATCTATCAAAATGCACAACTCCATCCTACCACCCGCTAGAGAATTGTATCAACATGATATAGATGTGTTGGCTTAAGTTACAAAATGAAACAGTACCGCACAAAAATACGTGTGACCTCTAAAAGCGCAACCTCTCATTACATCGCCATATAAAATCCTATGTTCTCCCTTAGATCCGTAAGCTATCATCCTTTAATCAACCTTGCAATCCTCTCTTCGTGATTAAAGCAATCACTAATAATAATAACTCAAGCGACCATTAAACGCCCTCTCTGCCACTTATGCCGTTAACTCTAAGCTTAAACCCATAATCATTTCCTCCCTTAATTGGCAAGACCTCTCCATAAAATCGCAAAGCCTCTGCATCCTACATCAAGAAAAAGTATATTAACCCAACACTAATGTAAAGATAAGGATGGAACTGAAGAGAAAAGAAAATCCTCCCGGGCCGTAGCTCAGCCTGGCCAGAGCGGGCGGCTGTACCTTGGGACCCTTGATGTGGTGTGAGAGAGGGTCCCAAGGAGCAATAGCCCCTGCTCGGACAGATACCGCCAGGTCCCGGGTTCGAATCCCGGCGGCCCGACCAGGTTCAATATTTTTCCCATTTTCGTATTTCAATTTTTCATCGATTTGTAATGTGTCGTTTTTAAAGTTACTTTGTTCGATAAAAATAATCTTCTTGGAGGAGATATTATTTGGTTAAGAGCAAATGCCAGAGTTGTAAAGATGATGAAAGTAATTAATGGGATCTTAGATGCTCTAAAGACAAGGGACGACGTAATTCTCGTAATCCTATTTGGGAGTTTTTTGCGGGACGAGGAGTATAACGATATAGATGTGCTTGTTGTGTGCGAGAGGGGGAGTCAGTTATCAGTTGAGGAGGGGCTTTTGAGAATCTCGAAACAGGGTAATACGCGCTTAGATCTTGTGGTATATGAGAAGCCGGAATTTCTCGAATATCTGAGGAGGGGAGATCCTTTTCTGACGAATGTGATAATATCCGGTCGTGTTATTCTTTTGAGGGATGATGATCTAGGTGTAGAACTTCAAGTTGTCAGAAAGGAGGCGATAACACGTATAAAGTCGTTTGTCGCGAGAAATCTTCGCATTTTAGAGGGAAGGTTGAATGCGCTAGGTTATCGGGGTTTTGATTTTCTTATGAAGACCGTTCACATGCTGTGTTATCTCATAGCCATGCTTAACGGTAAGTTTTCAACATGGGGGGACGTAGTTCGGTTTCTGGCAGATCTTGGGGTTTTAAAGGCCGATGAGATGGAGTTTCTTTCCAAGTATAGGCGGTGTGACCGGCTTGTTGGTGAAAGGGAAAGTTATATTTTGGTTACTATTGGGAGAAGGTTGCTAGCATATCTGAAAGCATGGGTGAATCCGTGGTCCATACAAATAATGCGCAGGTTACGTGAAGTTAGGAACTTGGTACAAGGGGTAGATTTCGGGAGGCTGGGTATGGAAGAAGTTCTTTATGACGTGCTCGGGCTTTTAGAGAGTTTAGGTGCTCTCATGGAGGTGTGTCTTCGGGAAATAAGGTATCTGATCGAGGGTGATCTTAAAAGCGCCGAGGCATCGACCTTTTTAGAACTTATAGATTTCGCGAAAGGAAGCAGGAAGCAGATTGAGGATTTGGGGTTTAAGATCTCCGATGAAGATCTTCTCTTAATAGATTTGGCGAGAAAGATAAGAAATACGATATATCATGGTGCATTGGACATTATGATCGAGATTAGAGGTCGAAACTTGCTGTTGCATCACGGTACGTTCAATTCGCCGGAGGTCAGGAGGCGTTTGGAGAAAGTTGCGAGATTTGTTGCAAGAGATTCGTACTGGTACGTAATTATAAATTATAGCCTTACGGAGAGGCTCTATGGGCTTGCTACGAGGTTAGCCGAGAGAACATTAGAGGTTCTGAAAAGTCGAGAACGCATGAGCGGGATGGATGAGTGAAAAATCGGTTAAAGGCTTAGAGATAGTTAAAACTGCTATTTATATGCGAAGACTATCAGGTATGTTCCGAGCGCGTTAAACGGGTAAGTGAACCTTACAAGATCTTCAAGCTTGGCAAGGAGGGCTTTAGGTCCTCGGAGTCTCAGATCGGAGGAGTAGGAAAATCTCGGTCGCAGGAATATGAGGACTCCACAAGTTCTCACATCTTGGAAACCTGCACTTTTCAGCAAGTTCTCTATTTCGCTTTTAGAGAAGTATCTTGTCCATACGCGGTATCTCTCCCTGCCGGCTCTCATCACGATGTATCCATGTTTGGAGTGCAAAGTTTTGATGAAGTGCCGCGCTCTACGCTTTAGTATCACATAGAGTAGCCACATTAGCCTATACCTATTTAGTACCGATAGCAACGCGGCGGATTTTCCCTTTAAGACTCTATAGAGGTCGTTGAATGCCCGTTTCACGTGGGGGACGTGATTGTATGCCCCGAAAATCGCGTATGCGCGGTCGAAGATTTCATCTTTAAAGGGGAGGAGGTCTGCGGACGCCTGTATTACCTCTATTCTATCCTCGAGTCCGAGGAGTTCGGCTCTTCTCTTCAGTTCCGTGAGCATTTCCTTTGATATGTCCAGTGCGAAGACTTCGCAGCCCAAAGACGCCAGCATTAATGACTGACGCCCCACTCCACATCCTATGTCTAGAACGGTTCCCTTTGGGCGGGTTTTGAGTATGCAGGAGTCCTCCACGCGTCGCATATACTCTATTTCGGGATTGTGATAGTTGATATCGTACTGGGGGGCGTAAGCGTCATAGTATTGTTCGATGTACTTGTACATCTTTCTCAGTTTTTTGGTTTCTCTGAACGGGAGAAGACGAGGAATTCCTCGGATTATGTTGTAGGTTTCCCCGCACCTAGTGCACTTTAAACCTCCCGTTATTATCTCTTCTCCCCTTTCCTCGCGCGCCCTTAAAATTAGATCTCCACGACAATGGGGACATGCCAGAATCTCAAGCGTTGATTTTCTCAACTTGTCCACCTGTTTGTAGAAGGCTAAGTCTTTGGTGCAGAAAGAAATAGGAGAGTTGATTTAAATGTACCTTCTCAGCCTCGCCTCTAACTCCTCCTCTCTAATTGCACCTATGATCCTGTCAACCTCTCGCCCATCTTTCAGGATGACGAATGTCGGAATTGCGTAAATGTTGAATGCCCTTGCAAGATCGGGGTTTTCGTCCACATTTACCTTTGCGAAGATGATTTTGTCTTCGTACTTTTTGGCGAGTTTTTCGAAGATAGGGGCCATGAGCTTACAGGGCGGGCACCATTCCGCCCAGAAGTCCACAATCACGGGCTTGCCTCTCGAAATGAGGTCGTTGAAATTCCTCGAGTTCGCCTCAACCACGCCGCCTTTTCCTTCTTCCGTTCCTTCCGCTTTCCTTTTCAGCATTTCCATATACCTCCTGAGTTTCTTCCTTCGTATCATCTCGAGCTCCAGATCTTCTACTTCCTCGGGCGCCATATGAATCTCCCTTTCAATCAGATCTCGGAACTGCTCTTTTAATGATTTCGATGGCTGTATAACGGTACATGTACTTGAATAAAGTCCCTTACTTCTTGCCGGAAAATCCCATGGCAAGGGGGATGATGCATGAAGATACACAGAGAAAACCATTTCCCCGCACCAGTAGACAGGGTTTTAAGAAGGCTTTTGGCTTCTAAATTTTTCATTTCTTGCTCTCAGCAACCTTCGAATTGCTGCGATCTTCATTAAACATTTTCTTAATGCGATTTTTCTCGAGTATCCCGTCTCAATAATGGTACATATGGGTTGTCCTCGCCTTATGGCAGAGTTTGGATGCGGTATGTCGAATATGTTTCTAATATTTGAGAGATCGGGTACATGGATATCTCTTTCCGAAAACAATATCACCTTACATGCGTATCTTTTGAACTGGAGGGGGCCTTCTGGTAATTCGCCCTCACAAGCGCGTATATGCATTTTTACGATCGATGCTCCTGTTGCCATTTCTATGGGCTCTAAGGTGCCCTGAAACCTAGGGTTGCATTCCATGATGAAGGGGCATCCCTCCATGTCCAGCACCCAATCGAATCCGTTACTACCGACTAAGTGCAATCTTTCAGCGAGTGTGGATGATATTTCCATTAAATGCTCTAAAATTTCGCTATGTGCATCCAACGGAACAATATTTCCACAGTACGTGAACCTCGTGGGCGGGCATGCATACTTAACCCCTATTAATTGCTCATTCACGCTGATTGTGATGGCTGAATGGCCTGTACACATGACGGAAGTGCTCACGTCCAACCCTCTTACGTATTCCTGGACATATGCTCCATTTGGGTACTTTTCCTTCCATATTGAGAATACCCTATCAAGATCCTTCTCTGAGCGAATTAGCCTGATACCTATCCCACCTCCTCCGGTCTTAGGCTTTATGACGAAAGGAAAATCTATCTTTTCCCGAATTTTTAACACATCATCAGGCTCTGCAGCATAATAGGTTTTTGGAAAATAAGCACCAGCCTTTCGAGCCTCATCAAACAGGTTTTTCACATTTCTTGCTTTTTCTAGGATCTTCGGATCATTGCCACAAATTGGTGCTAATTCGCTCAATTGCTTCCATATTTCCGGAAAGTCGTCGAACCCGCTACATATTAATATTGCATCGACGGGTCCCCACATTTTTACAGCTCTCTCGGCCAACTCCAAGAACAACTCCTTCGTGGGAGTTTCCGAGATACGATTTTCATCGAAACATCGGGTAACTGCGAGAAAGTGATCAGCTACTGGTATTAAATCGACATCTCCCCAGTAATCAATTACTATTGTTGAGTATCCCGAAAGCTTTGCAGACTTCGCCACGGGACGCGCATTAAACCCTACGATCAGCAATTTTTTAACCATGTTTTCACTCTCTTGCTCTATGCTAAGAATAACTTTGTCGCGAGGGTATTAAAATAGAAGCCGCAATGAGGTGGTCGCGTGGAAATAGTCTTCCTAGGAACCTCAGGAAGTTATCCCTCGAAGGACAGGGCATGCCCAGCAATACTTCTCGATAAAGAGTTACTGATAGACTGTGGTGAGGGTGCAACGCAGAGGTTGTTATCTCTCAACCTGAAGCCGGACGACATAGAGAGGGTCTTCATATCACATGTTCATGCCGACCACATCTCTGGGATAGTAACATTATTATGGACGTTTTGGCTCGGGCGGCGTACATCTAAGCTGAAAATTTACGGGCCGACCGGGATTAAAGATGCAATCCACAAGCTTTTGCAGATAGTGAATACGCCCATTGATAGTTTTCTTTTCGAAATAGAGTTCATCGAGATAGAAGGAGAGTTCAAGGAGGGAGATTTAAGGACATATCCGGTAGATCACACGATATTCACATTGGCACTGAGAGTGAGCAAGGAAAAATCTGTGACGTACTCTTCCGACACGCGGCCGTGCGCGGACCTAATAACTCTTGCCGAGAAAAGTACTCTTCTGATTCACGAAACAACATTTCCAAACGAGTTACGTGAAACCGCAATAAAATTCGGACACTCCACTCCCCAAGATGCAGCGTGGATTGCCAAGGAGAGCGGATCTTCTTCTCTGATACTTTTCCACATACCACCTGAGTTTCAGGATATGGAAAAGAAATTTCTCAAGCAGGCAGAAGAAAAGTTCTTGGGCTCTGTGTTAGTGGCCTACGACCAGATGCGCATAGTTCTATAATTGAAATGCTTACTTGTACTAAGTTCATATTATTCCGGCATCTTTCAGCATCTTCCTGTGGTCAAATGCCAACTTCAATTTCTTTATTTCATCCGGGTGGAAGGCGGCTACCTCTGCAGCATCGGTTGCTGCACGCATTTGCTCACTACGCCCGCTACACAGGTAACAGATAGATATGAAATGGCCTCTAGGGTCTCTGTTCGGATCCGAATATATTCCAACAAGCTTCTCTATTTTTATGTCGATGCCGGTTTCTTCCCATGCCTCTCTCTTGACGGCGTCTTCAACTCTCTCGCCATATTCGACAATTCCACCAGGTAGCGCCCACCATCCCTCAAACGGAGGATTCTTCCTCTTTATTAGCACGATTCTTCCGTCTTCAAGCCTTATTATTGCATCAACCGTCAATACGGGTCTTTTTCTCTCGCTCATAACGACTACCTCCTTATATTAAACAGTCTATAGGCGTTAAGCGTCGTTGCACGACATACATTCTCAAGGGGGGTGTTTTTTATTTTTGCTACTTCCTCCACGACCAGCCTTACATGTTGCGGGTCAGCATCCAAGTCGCCGAACCTGTATGGGCTGTCCGACTCCACAAGTAATCTATCAAGGGGCGTGATCTCAACGACCTTCCTAGAACGCTGTGAGTACAGTATGGAGGGGTTCGTAGAAACGTAATAGCCGAGTTCGAGCAACTCCTCTAGTAGGGTCAAAGATCCAGAGTACCAGTGGAATACAGCTCTACCAACGTCATGCTTTCTCAGGATCTCCAAAACGATATTCTCGGACTTAATTGCATGAACATTCATTGGAAGGTCGAGATCAGCAGCTGTCTTTGCAAACAATTCAAACACTTCCCGCTGGCGTTTCCACCTTTCCTCTCCTCGTACAAATCTGAAATCTAGCCCCACTTCTCCTACACCTACCACCTTCTCAGAATTACTCTCTAAGAGATCCAATACTAGACGAACCTCGCTATCAGGCACTTTCCAACTCTCCCATGGATGTATTCCCAAACAACATTCTAACTCTTCAAAGATGTCTATATACTTGAGGAGCTTTTCATTACTGGGGACATCATATGCGACGCCTATTATTTTTATTACACCGACTTCCCGCGCAGCCTTTATGATCTCCTTAGCCCTTCCTGCCTCTATGTAATCATCGAAATGGCAATGTACGTCGACGATCTCACAGACCGGCGACATGCTCTATCATCTCGTCATCTTGCTCTTGGCATATTTCCATACGGGACATCTGCTGCGCATTATTTCTCGATTTCTATAATGGAGTCTTCCGCCCCGTTTCGGCGTCAAAAAGTTTCGATGACCCACTAATCATCTAGGCAATGCATCGTTGAATAGTTGCCGAAGGACAGGTATTATGAGGAATGGAGGAGTTCGCTGATACCAAAAACTAAAATGTCCACATTCTTAGGTGTACATAGAAGTGGTAATTATGACGGAAAGTGGCAATATCAGGGTTCATATATTCACGCGGGAAGAGTTAGAGGAAATGAAGCTAGAGGTACTCAGGAGAATCTACGAACAGGCGGGTAAGGGAGATCAGCCCATCAATCCCAAGGATCTACAGTTTTCGTTAAACGCGTTAAGGGTTCTGGAAAATAGGTATCTCCTCAAGGACGTTAGCGGGAGAATCATAGAAACCCCACAAGAGATGTTTTGGAGAGTCGCAAGACACGTTGCGAGGGCAGAGCGAAAATACGGAGCGACCGAACGTGAAGTGGAGAGGTGGGCAAAGGCCTTTTACGAGATCATGTCTAATTTGGAATTCCTACCAAATTCCCCGACCCTCATGAACGCGGGAACTGACATAGGACAGTTATCAGCGTGCTTTGTTATACCGATAGAGGATGATCTCGAATCAATATTCGACGCAGTAAAATATGCTGCATTAATTCATAAAACGGGAGGAGGTACGGGTTTCTCGTTTTCAAAGCTAAGACCTGAAGGCGACATTGTTAGAAGCACCGCGGGTGTTGCAAGCGGCCCTGTGAGTTTCATGAAGATCTTTGACGTGGCCACGGAGGTCATAAAGCAGGGTGGGAGGAGAAGAGGAGCAAATATGGGAGTATTAAGAGTAGACCACCCGGATATCGAGAAATTCGTAAGAGCAAAGGAAAAGGAGGGGGAGTTCCAGAACTTCAACTTAAGTGTCGCGGTTACTGATGACTTCATGAGAGCAGTTGAGGAGGACGGCGAATACTGGTTAATAAACCCGAGAACGGGCGAGAAAGTAAGGAAGGTGCGCGCCAGATACATATTTAACCTAATGGTAGAGTGCGCATGGAAAACGGGAGACCCCGGACTCATATTTATAGATGAGATCAACAGAAAGCACCCCGTTTCACATTTGGGAAAAATAGAAGCGACAAACCCCTGCATAACAGCAGATACGTGGATAATGACAGATGAAGGTCCCAGGATGGTTAAAGACCTGATCGGAAGGAGATTTACTGCGATTGTTAATGGCGAAAAATGGCCGTCAGGCGATGAAGGCTTCTTTGCAACGGGAGTAAAGAAGGTCTATATGCTTAAAACCAAAGAGGGATTCGAACTGCGCCTGACAAAGGATCATCCGGTTCTTAGAGTAAAAAGAGTTGGCAGACGTGGAATCGAAGTGGAATGGGTCAAAGCTGGAGATCTAAAACCTGGTGACAAGATCCTCATGAATAACCACAGGAACCTCAATGGATGGAACGGAAAATACTCAGTGGAAGATGGTTACCTGGTAGGGAAGATTCTCGCCAACTGTGCACAGATAGTCGAGGAAGAATCTCAGAATCATCCTTCATACGTCACAGTAATAATGGAGGAACTTGGATTAAGGACGTGCAAGAGAGTAATAACTGAGGCAATGGAAAAGGCGTCATCGGAGTTCTGCAAGGGCCTCTTAAGGGGATTGTTTGACGTAAACGGATTGGTGGAAAGGAACGAGTCAGGCAGCGTCACTATTAGATTATCCGAGCATGATCTTGATCTTCTCAAAGCCGTACAGAGGATCCTTCTAAGATTCGGAATATTCTCCAGAATACGTGCAATCGACGGAGGAAACGGACGAGCGGACAGATACGAGTTGACGATAACAGATGACAACGTGCTTTACTTCTACCAAAGGGTAGGCTTTGGAAGTAAAGAAAAGATGAAAATTCTGGAGAACGCAGTAAAGTGCAACAGATATAATCCTAAGCGGGAACTCTTCTTGGCAACAGTTGAAGAGGTTGCCCCCTGCGGTGAGGAGAGAGTCTATGACGTAAGAATTCTCGGATTGAATGCGTTTGACGCGAATGGGTTCTATGTTCACAACTGTGGGGAGCAGCCACTACTTCCGTGGGAGTCCTGCAACTTGGGAAGTATAAACCTTGGGAAGTTTGTGGAGGTCGACGGAAAGGGAAGACCACGCATAAACTGGGAGAGAATGAAATACGTGGTTGAACTTGCGGTGAGGTTCTTAGATAACGTCATAGATGTCAACAGGTTTCCGATCAGGCAGATAGAAATCGCAACCCTAAGGACAAGAAAAATAGGGCTAGGAGTGATGGGCTGGGCGGATATGCTTATAAAACTGGGAATACCGTATGACTCAGAGGAAGCATTATCTCTTGCTGAGAAAGTTATGAAATTCATCACAGAAACTGCGCGAAACGCGAGTGTGAAACTTGGTGAGGAGCGGGGAAACTTTCCGGCCTTCCCCGGGAGTCTCTGGGAGAAACTAGGCTATAGATATATGAGAAATGCAACCGTGACGACGATTGCCCCGACAGGATCGATAAGCATAATTGCAGGTGCATCCAGTGGCATAGAACCATTGTTCGCCATAGTGTTTGTTCGCAACATACTAGGGGGTATGATAGAAATAAATCCGCTATTCGAAGAAGTTGCCAAAAAGCGCGGGTTCTATAGTAAAGAACTCCTACTTAAAATCGTTGAAAATTACGGAAGTGTACAGGGACTTGAAGATGTCCCAGAAGATGTTCAGAGAATATTTAAAACTGCGCATGACATAGATCCGGAATGGCACGTTAGAATGCAGGCTGCCTTTCAGAAATACGTCGACAATGCGGTTTCTAAGACTGTGAACCTCCGCCATGACGAACCTCCAGAAACCGTCGCAAAGGTTTTCATGTTGGCTTGGAAGCTCAAATGTAAGGGAATAACCGTGTATAGAGATAAAAGTAAGAAAACGCAGGTGATCTTCTTCGGAGGAGTCGAACCAATAGAGAGACGCACTATCGAAATACTATCCAAATATAAAGACAAAATACCACTGCTCGACGCAGAAAGCGCCGGTGGATGCAAAAGAACGAGTTGTTTGCTAGAATGATTCCCGTGTGAGCAATCTTTTATATTTTTGACCAAGCTCTGCGTACATCTTGGCTCCGATTTCTATTCTCCTGATATCACTTTCCTTCAGTTCTCTGACCACTCTCGCTGGGATCCCTACCACCAGCGAGTTTGAAGGCACTCGCATGCCCTCTGGAACAACGGCCCCTGCGCCAATTATTACGTTATCCTCGATAATGGCTCCTGTGCACACTCGTGCTCCCATTCCGATTAATACGTAATTACCAACCTTACATGCGTGGACGACAGCATTATGCCCTATAACCACGTAATCTCCCACAACGGTCGGATGCCCCGTAGCTGCGTGCAATGTTACATTATCCTGAACACTTACGTAACGTCCTATCTCTATTCTATCAAAATCTGCTCTTAACACGGCGTACTCCCAAATGTTCGAGTACTCGCCAACCATTACGTCTCCTATAAGCACTGCTCGATCCGAAACGTATGCGGTCGCATCGACTCTTGGCCTTCTACCATTAAAGGGGATTAGTGGCATACTTGTGATCCCTCCATCAATCTGCTCAAATCGACAATTATACCAGATACACACGCCACTTAAAATACTGGTCACGACTTCAAAGTCTTGGTACTAAATTGTATATGATAGGCAACCCTCAAATACCATGAACGCCTAAGTTTGAAGGGATGATCGATGATATTAGCCGATGAGCGTGCCGCTCTCAGAAGGTTGGCCTTCGAGTTCTTGCACAAGAAGGTCAAGGTTATGTTTCTAAGGGATTTCCCCGAAATCGACCTCGGAGAGGATAAAATCGGTCCATTCAAAAAAGGTGACACCGTCGAAATGTACCTATGGCTTGCAAAGATACTCTCTCAAGAGGGCATTGCAAGGATAGAAGAGGGTCTCGATAAATTTACATCTGTGGACCTATATAAGATTCTCAGGGCCGAGATAGGGAAGCCGGGAATAAACCCACTTCCAGAGATGTTCTACCTGACGGTGCGCGAGCAAATGGAAAGCATGAAAGCCAGTGAAAGAGAAAGTCCACATGCAGCTGGTGAATCTGAAAGACTTGCAACCTTCTTGAGAGATATAATGATCGCGCGACTTAACAAGATAATAAAACTTGCATTACAGAACCCAAGACCGTCCGAGTTGAACGCTCTTTCTCAGGAGGAAAAAGTACTGTACGAGAAATTATCAGGTATCATAAGGACGTGGATTGAAGAAATAACAGGGGAGGGGCGGAAGTAGCATGGAAGTAGACGAAGTCTTCGATCCGATAGGGAGATTCGAGGACTTTCTGAAAAATTATGTTAGCGAGGAGGGAGTGTACAAGTATAGAGAGGCAATCCGTAGGCTATCGCTAACTGGTGGAAAGTCAGTGATCATAAACTTCGAAGACCTCTGTACATTCGACCCTAAGTTATCGGATTGGCTCCTATTAAATCCAGACGAGGGAATAAGTGCGGCCTCCAAAGCCGTGAAAAACGTGCTGATGATAGAAGACCCGGATTACGCTCAACAATACGAGAACTTCTATGCGAGGTTTTCACACATTCCCGAAAAGATACTGCTCAGAGGGATCAGATCTGAGCATGCCGGGAAACTCGTTGCAATAGATGGTATTCTGACGAGAGCCAGTGAAATACGCCCTCTCCTCGTCAGGGGGTGTTTCGAATGTAAGTGCGGTGAGCGAGTAATAGTGGAGCAGAACGAAATCGGAAAAATGGTGACGCCTGATAAGTGCCCTTCCTGCAAATCTAAAGGTTCCTTCCGCTTGATAGTTGAGGAATCGAAATTCATAGACTGGCAGAAAATAAGAATACAGGAGCGCCCCGAGGATCTCCCGCCAGGGCAACTTCCACGATTTCTCGACGCGTACCTTCTCGATGACCTTGTCGATAAGGCGAGACCAGGTGACAGAGTGACACTAATAGGCATCTTAAGAATAGCGCCCGAAACTTCGCAGAGGAGGAGAACATCGACCTTTAAGATGTATCTTGATGTTAACAACATAGAGATACAGGAGAAGGAACTAGAAGAGATGGAAATAACGCCAGAAGACGAGAAGAAGATACTTGAACTCGCAAAGGATCCGTGGATACATAAGAAAATCGTTAGATCAATAGCCCCGTCAATATACGGATATGAGGATGTCAAGAAGGCAATAGCCCTCATGCTTTTTGGAGGAGTGCCAAAAACTTTACCCGACGGAACTAGGATCAGAGGAGACAGCAACATTTTGTTGATAGGTGATCCCGGAACCGCAAAAAGTCAACTGCTCAAATACGTTGCAACGATCGCGCCACGAGGAATATACACATCGGGCAAGGGAACGACCGCCGCGGGTTTGACGGCTGCAGTCATAAAGGATAGTGAGACAGGAGGTCTCGCACTAGAAGCGGGTGCCTTAGTTCTAGCGGACATGGGTGTCGTATGCATAGACGAGTTTGACAAAATGGAGAAGAAGGATAGAGTAGCACTACACGAAGCAATGGAGCAACAAACTATAAGCATTGCAAAGGCAGGAATTGTGGCGACATTAAACGCCAGATGCGCGATCTTGGCAGCCGCTAACCCGAAACTCGGACGTTATGATCCTTATAGATCCGTAGCGGACAACATAGACCTCCCGGTTACACTTCTATCACGATTCGATTTGATATTCATTCTCACAGACAGACCATCCATCGAACGGGACAAACAAATGGTTGAGCATATCCTCGCTCTCCACATGGAGGAAGGAGAAAAACCGCCAATACCTCCGGACCTGTTAAAGAAATATATACTGTACGCAAGGAAGCACATAAAACCAGTGCTGACAAAGGAAGCAGCAGAGAGGATAGAGCAATTCTATCTAGAACTAAGGAAGATGAGTGAAGGGGTAAACTCGCCGGTTGCGATCACACCTAGGCAACTAGAGTCGCTGATAAGGCTTGCAGAGGCCCATGCAAAGATGGCATTGCGTGATAAAGTAACAGTTGAGGATGCGGAAGAGGCAATAAGGTTAATGATGGCATCGCTGAAGCAGGTGGGATACGACCAAGAAACCGGACAGATTGACATAGACCTGATTATGACAGGACACAGCCGCTCGCAACGTGACAGACTCTCCAGAGTTCTCGATATAATAGAGGAACTTGAAATGGAACTCGGAAGAGCGGTTCCGATAGAAAGAGTCATCGAACGGGCGAAAAGCGAGGGAATAAGCGAGGAATTTGTGAAGGAAGCAATTGATAAATTGCGTAGGGACGGATTGATATTTGAGCCAAAACAGGGATACGTCAAGAAGGTCTCCTAATGTGGAGGGTTTTGACATTAAAATAGAGCAACTTGACATACCGGAGCGAGCAAAGAATCTGCTCATATCCGAAGGAATCACTGAACTCTTTCCGCCACAGGAGGAAGCTGTCAAGAAAGGAGTCCTCAAGGGAAGAAATGTTGTTATTTCTGCTCCAACAGCCTCAGGAAAAACACTTGTGGCAGAACTCGCAATTCTGAAGAAAATATTTGAGGAGGGCGGCAAGGCCCTCTATATGGTTCCATTGAGGGCTCTTGCAAATGAGAAGTACGAAGAATTTTCTAAATACGAGAAAATAGACTTAAGAGTCGCATTATCGACTGGAGACTATGATTCATCCGACCCTTGGCTTGAGAATTATAATATCATTGTTACTACAAACGAGAAAGCGGATTCGCTGATTCGCCATCATGCAAAGTGGCTAAAGGACGTTAAGGTCATAGTTGCGGATGAAATACACTTGATTACGGATCAAAAACGTGGCCCCACGTTGGAGGTTGTTCTTGCAAGATTAATGCAGATGAGACCTGATGCTCAAGTTCTTGCACTAAGTGCTACAATCAAGAACGCTCAAGAAATTGCCGAATGGCTGAACGCAGAACTAATACTGAGCAACTGGCGACCAGTATACCTAAGAGAGGGCGTGTACTTCAGAGGAGAGATAGAATTCAACGATGGAACGTATGTGACGATACCAATAGTCGACAGTGATCCCGCAGTTAATATAGTGCTCGATACGCTCAACAACGGAGGACAAGCCCTCGTATTTCTGTCTACCAGAAAATCCACAGTAGCGTTATCGGCAAGAATTGCAAGATACCTTAACAAATACCTCAATAATCGTGAGAAAGAGCAGTTGAAAAGATTGGCGAATGAAATATTAAAACATGGCGAGACCACAAAGCAAAGCAAAAGATTATCCGAGTTGATAGAGCACGGCGTAGCATACCATCACGCCGGGCTGAGGTATGAGCATAGGAAGATTATTGAGAGAAGTTTTCGCGAAAACCTAATAAAGGTCGTTTGTGCAACACCCACACTTGCAGCGGGAGTGAATCTTCCCGCTAGGAGGGTAATTATAAGAGATCACCACAGATACAGCCCGGAATACGGCTACGAAGAATTGCCGGTACTCGAATATAAGCAGCAGGCGGGAAGGGCCGGAAGACCCAAGTATGACGACTTGGGAGAGGCGATTCTCATAGCTAAGAGCGAGGAGGAAAGGAGATACCTGTTTGAGAGGTACGTGTTCGGAGAGCCGGAGGAGATAACTTCGAAGCTGGCAACACCATCAGCCCTCAGGTTTCATCTCCTCGCGATGATAGCAACCGGTTATGCAAACACCGAGGGGCTGATAATAAAATTCTTAGGAAAAACCTTCTGGGGGTACAGATTTAAAGCAGATACTATTCTAAACGATATTAGAGATACTCTTATGTTTTTAACAGGGGAGGGGCTCATAGAGCAGAGGGAGAGATTCTTTCTGCCAACGCTATTTGGAAAGCGGGTATCCGAACTTTATATCGACCCCATGAGCGCTATTATAATAAGAAAGCATCTGCCCATTGACGGCGGGCATGTAGATGAACTTGCATACCTACATCTAATAAGTTACACACCAGATATGCCTAAACTACACATAAGTAAGCGGGACTATGAGGTTCTGATGGAAGTCCTATACGAAAAGGAAGACGAACTCCTCATAAAAAGCCCAGATCCAGATTTTAACCCGTGGGAGTTTGAAGAGTATCTGGCATCGCTGAAAACCGCTCTGATGATATATGACTGGATAAATGAGAAAAGCGAGGACGAAATACTTGATAAATATAATTTAGGCTCCGGCGATCTCTTAAGATACGCTGAAACGGCTGGTTGGCTCGTATATGCCGCAAAGGAGATAGCAAGGCTCTTCGAACTTAAAGATCGCGTTAAAGAATTAGAAAGGTTAGAGTTACGGGTGAAACATGGAGTTAAAGAGGAACTTCTTGAACTCGTATCGCTTAAGGGAATAGGGCGTATCAAGGCGAGGGCATTGTATAATTATGGATATAAGAGTATAGAAGACCTGAGAAGGGCAAGAAATAGTGATCTTCTGATGGTTCCTGGAATAGGCCCTGAAACGATAAAGAAGATAAGAGAACAAATAGGTGGTGAGCAGATAACCGAGGAGGTTCCAAAGGAAAGAAGAAAAATCATCAAGCAAACTACGATATTCGATTTTAGCACGTAACGTTATTCGAGATTTCTCAGGAATTCTTTAATTTCATTCGTGACCTCTACCACCTTCTCCGATGCGATGCCTATGTAATTGTAGGGATTGAGTAGCTCGTCTATTTCATCCTCTGATAGGTGTTTTCTCACAACAGGGTCTTTCTTAAGCACCTCGGCAAACGTTTTTCCGGTGGAATAAACTTTCATCGCGCATCTTCTAACAATTTCGTGAGCCTCTTGGCGTCCTATTCCTTTCTCTGCTAGTCTAAGCATCACATTCTCGGAAAGTATGAGCCCCTTCGTCAGATGCAGATTTCTCTCCATATTTTCTGGATAAATTCTGAGCCCCCGAAAAACTTTAATCATTGTAACTAGTTGCTCGTCTAGTAGAACAAACGCTTCCGGAATTATTGCTCTCTCGCACGCACTGTTTGTGAGATCCCGTTCATGTTCCAAGACCACATTTTCAAGCGCCGCAACGGCAATGCCTCTTAAGACCTTCGCGAGCGCACAAACCCTCTCACAATTTATGGGATTCCTCTTGTGACTCATGGTACTCGAACCGACTTGTGTTTCCTCTGCAAAAGGCTCCTCCAATTCCCTTATCTCCGTCCTCTGCAAGTTCCTAATCTCTCTTGCAAATTTGTCAAGAGAACTGGAAATCAGCGCAAGGAGGCATAGAAGCTCCGCAAGTCTATCACGAGGCACTATCTGCGTCGAAATCTCCGCGGGTTTTATTCCCAGATACTCCATAGTGAGTTTTTCGATAAGTTTCGCATGCTTGCCAAATCCGGCATATGTGCCAACTGCACCGCTCATTTTACCAACGCATACACGCTTCCTGCATTCTCTAAGCCTCTCTATATGTAGTTTGACCTCATAGGCCCATACCGCAAATTTGTGCCCCAAAGTGTAAGGTAGTGCGTGTTGTCCGTGTGTTCTTCCGACACAAATAGTATCCTTGTGTTCCTCAGCAAGACTCACAAGAATCTTGCATAATTCTATGAGCCTTTTTTCCACCAGATCTATGGCCTCTTTAAGCTGTAATGCCAAGACGGTGTCTAAAATGTCGGAACTTGTTGCGCCTAAGTGAATATACTTTCCGTACTCCCCACAAGCCTCTGCAAATGCCTTGACAACTGCCATAGTTTCATGTTTAATAACGGCCTCTATATCATTAACCCTCTCTAACTTTACAAACTCGAGGGATGCCTTCTTAGAAATTTCATCCGCCGCCTCTTTCGGAATATTTCCAACTTCAGCATGTGCGCGTGCTAACGCCGCCTCTACTTCCAACATCTTCTGAAGCCAACTTCTTCTATCGAATATTTTTTTCATTTCTGGGGTTCCATATCTGTAATCTATAGGGTGTATCAAAAAGCCCTGAGACACAGGCGCACCTCCTTTTTCCGCCGAGCAACATTGTTACTAATATATGTAAAGGTAACGCTATTTGGCAGTCAGTATTTTGGTCAACTCCTCAACCGCCCGGGACATGCTCATGAGTATAAGTCCCAAGTTTACGTTCTTGCTCCTAGTAATTGCCACAAGGAAGCCCTGATTATTAATACTTGCTAATATAACATACTCATTCTCTCCCTCTATCAACATCTTCTTAATATCGCCCCTCTTCAACTCATTTAACGCCTTTCTGGCCACAGAGAAAAGAGTGAGTGTCGTTACGGCAATAACGCGGTCATCGACTTGAGAACTTCCGATTGTGATCATGGGCAGTCCTTGACTTGATATCAGAGTGCAAATTTCGATGTTCGGTGATGTTGAAACCAAATTTTGTAGCAGTTGTCTCGCCCTCTCTATTTCTGTCGACAAAACATCTCACCCTTTAGTGGGTAGAGTTGGCTCAGACCGCCTGTCGGTCTTCATCCGTACCGTACGCTAAAGGAATTTTCATCATCGCCATATTTTTCAAAACGCAAATTACCCTATAAGTGTAATTTTTGTCTTAAAATTCTGAACCGCATATTGTTGGTTTCATGGGTAATTCCGAAATGTAAACTCACTTAATAGGAAGAATTAGAGCAACGAGGAAAGTTTAAGAAACGTGTACATCATCGCAACGACGCATAGAAGATTTCGGTTACCGTGATAAGATCAAGTCACATAATTTATGTTCGGTGCTTTTAGAGAACTTATCCTCATGAGCAAGTATTTTAAGTTACGTGTTTAATCTTCTATATGGTGTCATCAGATGGAGGAGAAAAGCGTACTTTTAGAGGTGCAGATGAGAGAACTCACACAACTTGATTCGCTGAAATTAAAGAACCCAGTGTGTATACAAGGGATGCCCGGCATCGCCCTTGCTGGAAAAACAGCAGTTGATTTTTTGATAAAAAATACAAATGCCGTCAAAGTTGCAGAAATATATTCTGCGGATTTCCCACCAAACGTCAAGGTCACCTTGGAAGGTAGGCTTTTAGCGCCCGCCTGCGGAATTTATGTCTGGAAGAATGATAAACTTGAAAATGATTTCATATTTATCAGTGGGGAGTGGCAACCAACGTCAGTAATAGGAATGAACATGTTATCCGACTTCGTGGCAAGAACGGTTGTGAGTATGGGAGCAAAGATGGTAATTGCTCTTGCAGCATCCCCTATCGATGAACCCACATTGAATCCCAAGGTGTACGTAACGGGGACGTCCAACGAAATAATATCATTTGTTACATCTCGAGTATCCCACGTACAGGTATTAAGGGAAGGTGTAATTACTGGAATGAACGGTTTAGTCCCCATAATTGCAAGCACGCTTTACGGCGCTGACGGTCTCATATTCTTAGGAGAAGCCTGCTACATGATTGATAGGCTTGTAGGGATACCAAAGGATCCAGCGGCCTCTAAGGCATTAGTGGATGTGATATGTAAACTGTTTAACTTGGATATCAACACATCTGCTCTCCACCGCGAGGCCGAGAGAGTTGTTAAGTTGGCGGAGGCAATGAAGAGAAGATTTCTGCAAGCGGAAAGAAGAGTTACAAGGAAAGTAGAGGAGAGGAAGCCGCCAGAGTACATAAGCTAGGTGCAAAGCTATGTCGCAATCCTCATCGAGTGGAAACATTGACTCTCGATCTTCTGAGTTTTTAAAAAGGCAAATTTTTGACGAGATAAAGGAGTATCTCGAACGGATAATAAAAGAAGAACTGAGAAGAGCAATTAGAGAAATAGACTTCCCGTTGTTAATAAAAACAGCAGTAAAGGAGGTCATAGAGGAGAAATTGTCACGGGATCTCGACGAATATTTTGAGAAAGAGATCGCGATAAGGTCATTCATCGAGCGTTTCTCAAGAAGGAGATCTTTACGCGGTTAAGATATCGGAATGCAAGTGCCAAAAAGTTTGAAAAACAGTATAGGCATGAAAAATATGGGTGACGAGCATTTGCCAACATCATTTTCCAGAAGGTACTTCCTATCGGCAGTTCTTACGGTATTAATACTAACATCATCAATCGTACCTTTCTCAATCCTCATAAGTCCGGCCCGCGCTCAAGTGGAACAACAGGTACCGTACGATGAAATCCCACCCTCATCAGTCGACATATCTGTATGGAACGCGACAACTGGTAACTGGTGGATACAGATAATAGTCCAAGGGCTATCGCCAACGCTGGAGGACATCTCAGCAATCGATTGGCTCGATCTTCTTACCTATGAGGGTATCTCAAATGCCGATTCGCTAATTTTTGAAGTATATCCGGCAGATCCTCCGAGATATTGGAGATTCTATGCCATGGATTATTATACTGGTAGGGTTGGAGATGACCCAGGGACTTGGTTGATATCGGACAATACTACTTACATTTTCGGTGGCGTTTCCGCACCTTTCTCCACCTACACTATTCGCATGAACTTCACACACGCCACTCAATACATCTCCTATATTCCATGTCTGGTGAACGAAAGCGGCTACCCCCAAATGGTAGCAAATAGCATCAATATAACCGATGCGCTGGAAGTAGCGATATCTAGAGACAATTACGGCGCTGTGATACTAGATGCGTCGTTCTCGAGTAGCGGAACAAGTTATTTGGAATATAAGGTTAATTATGTTGAAATAAACCTGACAAAAATTTCCATGCATTCCTTACCTCCAAATGAAACGACTATCGGGGAAGATCTCAAACAATATCTCCAAATACCTGAGAATGACCTTCCAGAGAGTGTAAAATCCTTCATCACTTCCACCTTTAGCAGACTTGAGGGGAATTCGACTTTCGAAATTGCACTAAAGGTTCTTTTATTCTATCAGGAAGTCTTTTCATATGATTTAGAGATGCTTTACCACGGATCGTCTGATAAGCCCACTAGCGATGAAGATTGGGTTGCTTGGTTTATTAGGAGGAAGAGTGGAATATCTTTACACTTTGCGACCGCTTACGCGATAACATTACGCCTACTAAAGATCCCTGCAAGGGTCGTTCTGGGATTTCTCCCAGGAGTTAAAGAGGGTGATGTGAGAAAAGTATATGCGTACCATCTGCACTTCTGGGTGGAGGTTTGGATTCCTTACGAAGAGAATGGTGTGATAAGGGGGGCTTGGATCCCCTTTGATCCGTCCCCGTATATTTACTCCTACCTCATGACCAATGGGGTCTGCGACCCTTACGTTGTAAATCCTCAGGTGGCACTCCTCCTTTCTGCACAATCCGATTTAAGAACAACTTACGTGGAAAGAGGACACTCTTTTCAGTTAAATGGTACGTTAATAGCAGAAAACCCTACTATTGTATGGAAAATACGAGACGAAATCTTGGAATTTTATGATAGCTCCGTGAGTAGAGTACTAGGAAAAAATGTCACGAATAATTTCGGGAATGCTGTATTTAATGATGTTTTTCTGGACAATTATGTGGTCGGTAATCACACATTTCGTGCGGACTGGGTAGTAACGAGTGATGGAACGAAGTATATAATAGCATCTGGACAGACATCATTATTTTTCACGGGGGACGTTCTAATAGTATGCGATAAGCCCCGAAACAACAGTGAGGTTATTCGAGGGAAACAACTGGAAATCGGCGGAATGCTAGTGGACAAGTGGATATATGATAAAAAGAATGGTACCGAAATGGGCGTTATAGGCGTAAATTCCGAAATTTGGATTATTCTCAATGGAGTTAAGGGCAGAACTCTACAATTGACGAACGATGGCAAATTCGGTGGGGCAATGTATGTAAGCATATCAGAGAGTTTGGGCCCAGCAAATATGACGTTATACTTCCCGGGATATGTGGTAAATGGAGTAACGTTACTCAATTCGACAAAGGCATTCGTCAATGTCACCATTTTCGCAACATGTAAGCTGTCAGTCAACGCGGAGGATCATGTATTTAGAAATCACACGTTCTCAGTGAACGCATCGGTCGTTCTCGACAACAACACGATCATAAACGGTACTTTCACATTAAGTTTTATAAATAAGAATAAGACGATCTCGAATACGAACAGATGCCTTTGGAACGTTTTTGTCCCGATTGACCAGCCGATCGGATACTATTTGTTGAATGTAACGTTCGACCCGGGGCATCCTTACGTGAAACTTGCAAATATTCAGAAAAAGGTCGCAGTAGTCATGAATGCCACGTGTATCTTTGATGTTCAAGACAGTAACGTGACGAGAGGAGAGGAAAGTCTAATACTTTTTGGAGAAGTGTTGAACGAAACTGATGATCCGGTTTCGAACGCTCCTATATCTGTAGAACTGATTAATGCGAAAACCGGAAAAGAGACATCCATGGGGCAAGTATTTTACACAAACGAGTCTGGACAGTTTATCGCGAACGTGACAATACCCTATGAGGTCGAGGTCGGAAATTACACCATTTTGTTGTTTTCAAATGAAACAATAAAGCTGACACTAGCAATGGAACATTATATCATAATAAACGCACGGACGGAGATCAACGTTAATGTCACACCGCCGCCACCCTATCTCGAGGGTGAGGAGGTACTCGTAGAAGGAAGATTGACCGATGACAGAGGCACTCCGATTAGCGGTGCTGTTATCTATGTTGGTGAAAAGAACACAACCACAGATGCTTACGGACATTTCAACATAACGTGTAATGCGCCATCGGCCGATGGTAAAAATGGAAGGTTCTTCCTCTCAGTACTATACATGGGAAGCCTCTACTATCTCCCTTCAAACTACCAGAAGGCATTTGACATTTTTTCGAATGTGACGATAACTCTTCATGCCAATAAGAGTGCAAGGCCGGGAGATAAGATACCCATAGTAGTTAACGTAGTTACGGATAACAGCACGCCAGTCGACGGCAGACTTGTTATTATTTATGTCAATAATACCGAAATCCGGGCAACAAATATCGGAAACGGTACATATATTTGCACGTACGTCGTAGAAGATTTGGGAAGGCGCTCATACGTGCTCTCAATAAGAGCCGAATTGAGATGTAAACTTTACAACGGAACGAAGATTTTTTCCTCCGGTGAGTTTATTGTCAACGTTACCGCAGAGGGAGCGCCGTTGGGGATCTCAGGTACCGTGGAGATAGCCGTATATGTGGTTGCCACGGTGGCGGCTGTCTCTATGGTTGCATATTACTTTAAGAAGCGTATAAAGCGGGAAGAAAAGAAGAAAGGCATCCTGATGCATTTGCAGAAGAGGGTAGATAGGATAAACGACCTTGTTAGAAGAAGGAGATTTAGAGAGGCGGTACTCGAGGGATATAAACTCTATGAGGAGCTTATACTCTTATATTATCATGTAAAGAGGTCTCGTGGCGAAACTCCCGCCGAATTTGCGCGCAGAATATCCGAAAGGTACGGATTAGGGTATGACATGTTATTGAGAATCGTGAGGACATTTGAACGTGCCCGATATGGAATAAAATCTATAGGAGTGGACGAGTACAGATCTTTCGTTGAGGCACTCTCCAAGATTTACAAGGAAGTTACGGGAGGGATTCTTTCACTTGCCAAGAGTTAGTGTTTCTATTATGCTTCTTTCGTTAGCATTCGTTGTTGCGTTAATGCCTATGCTTTCCGTATTGATCTTTAAACCAGGGAAAACTCCAACATTTTCCGTATTCAACAAAGACTGGGATGGCTGTTCGAAATTTAAAGAAATGCTGGAGGAGAGAGGTTACAAGGTGAAGGTTGTAGTATCATCGTTAAGTGTTGCTAATAAACTCAACAAGAACTGCGTTATTGTGATAATAGGCCCGTCAAAAATGTACACTCCTGATGATGGAATCTTTGGAATTATACCGTTCATAATAAATGGGGGAGGAGTATTAATAGCGGATGATTTCGGTAGTGCAAACTCTTTATTATTACAAACGTTTCCTGAGGTGAGTTTTTATGGATATTTATTGATGGATGCCGGGTCTTATGACAAGAATCCCGTACTTCCAATAATAAGGAACTTCCTCCCGCACCCCATTTTTGAGGATGTACACGAAATTCTTTTCAATTATCCCTCGGCTATTAAAATGGCATTGACAAACACAACTGGTGGTGGAGTGTTCCAAGTAGTAGCGATGAGTTCACGGTACAGTTGGCTCGATGTCGATATGGATCACCAGCCCTACGGAATACTCAATGGAACGGATATTCCAGGACCGCTCCCGGTAGTCGCGGTGGCAGAAATAGGTCGTGGAAGAGTAGTCTTAATTAGCGATCCGAGCGTTTTCATAAATGACATGATAACTCGCAGAGATAATGCCGTCTTTGCGTTAAATGTAATAAAATGGCTGGCACACGGCAAAACGAATGTTACCATAATCTTCGATGAAAGCCATCTCAATTGGGAGGGATTTTCGGATGTGACTGTGTGCGGACTTTTTTTAAAGCCCCTTATATGGTTCACCTCGACGCCATATCTTGCGTTAATTTTTCCGGTAATAGCATCAGTCTTTGCATTAAGGGTTCTTAGGAGACGTGGGATAAAGATAAAGAGACCAACATTTAGAAGGAGAGGAAAGTTCGGAAGCTTTGTGGCAAAACTTCATATTTATGAAAGATATGGCATGTATAGGGAGGCTTTAAGAACATTGTACGAGTATTTCAGGAAAGAAGCTTCAAAGATACTTAAAGTACAAGATCTAAAGGAAGAATATCTCTTAGACTTTTTGAGTCGCAAGGTCGATCCTCAAACACTCAGAAAAATCAGAGAGGCATTAAGGGGCATAAGGGACGTGTTAAGAGGGCGGAGGCAGATAGGAAGAGAAGACTTTCTTAAATACTACTTCGACATAAAGTTTCTTGACGAGTTGGTGAGGAAAGTTGGGTGAAGAACTTCCCGTACTCACGTTAAAGGAAGTAAGAATAATAACAAGAAGAATACTAAATGAGATCGGCAAGGTTGTCGTCGGCAAACGCGACATACTCGAAAACATATTGATTGCACTACTTGCCGAGGGTCACGTGTTGCTGGAGGGGGTTCCTGGGATTGCGAAGACGCTGATAGCCAAAACGTTTGCTAGGACGTTAGGATGCGAGTTTAAGCGAATACAATTTACGCCGGATCTACTGCCATCAGATATTATTGGTGTAAATGTATACGACAAGGAGACCGGGCGCTTTTATCTTAAGAAGGGCCCTATTTTTGCAAACGTAATATTAGCCGATGAGATAAACCGAGCACCTCCAAAAACGCAATCGGCTCTACTAGAATGTATGCAGGAGAGGCAGGTGACGATAGAGGGCAGAACATACCCGCTACCCACACCTTTCATTGTAATAGCGACGCAAAACCCTATAGAATTAGAGGGAACATACCCCCTACCAGAAGCTCAGGTCGATAGGTTCTTTTTCCGCCTTATACTAGATTATCCATCTGCAGAAGAAGAAGTTGAAATTCTTCGGAGAAAAAACGCGTATGTTGGGGAAAACGTGGAAACAGTGGCCTCACCGAAACTCGTTGTTGCAATGCAACGAGCAATTAGAGACGTATACGTCGACGACAGCATCCTTTACTACATAAGGGATATCGTTGTGAGAACGCGAAATCACCCCCTAATATTGCTGGGAGCAAGCCCTCGTGCATCTATTGTCTTTTTGTACGCATCCAAAGCGAGAGCAATACTTCATGGTCGAGATTACGTTACACCAGACGATATAAAGGCGCTGGCATTCAACGTTCTCAACCATAGGCTAATCTTGAAGCCTGAAGCCGAACTTGAAGGTGTTAGCGTTAAGAGAATCATCGAGGAGATTCTAGAAGAGGTAAGCGTTCCGGCGTAGAGGGAGAAGGCATATGATGGCCCCTCGCGGAAGAGCAATTACGGTTCTCGGGATTTTCCTCTTCATAATGGGGTTATCGCTATCCGAACTGCTCTTCGTGTTTATTGGAACCTTATTAATCCTATCCATAGCAGTAACGATGCCTCTCTTTTACTATACGGTATCTTTCGCAGATATTATCGTCATGAGGATTTTAGATAAGGACAAGGTGTTCGCAGGAGATTTTGTAAATATAAAGGTCACAATCGAAAATAGGAGCAGATATGCTTATGATTTAGTGGAGATAAGGGATAACATTCCTGAAGTCTTCGAAGTAATTGCTGGAGACAACGTCGCTGTTGCAAACCTTCCTCCAGGAGCATCATTTACATATTCTTACGTTTTATATCCAAAAATGCGCGGCACGTACGCGATAGGCCCAATAAGATTAGTAATAAAAGACAGATTGGGATTTTTCTGGGCAGAAAGGGAAATTCCCTCAATTACCACAATCACTGTCTATCCATCCTACGAGGAAATAAAGAGGTTAGATATTCTGTCAAGAGCGAGATTTATAGGGATGGAGTATGGGGTTCACAGCACTAAGCAAAAGGGAATAGGTATGGAGTTTTTGATGATAAGAGAGTATGAAGTGGGGGATGAGTTCAGAAAAATAGACTGGAAAGCAACCGCTAGAACTGGCAAACTAATGGTGAAAGAATTTGAGAGTGAACGAAATGTGGAAATAATGATATTTTTGGATAGTAGCAAGTCGATGGCTGTGGGTCCACCAGAGGAGAACAAACTGGAATATTCAATAAGGGCCATTGTGACACTAGTGAAAATGGCATTAGAGCGTAAGGACAATGTTGGTCTGTGCGTGTTCTCAGACAGAGTTCATGAGTTCATTAAACCCAAATCGAGCGAAAAACAATTTTACGACATCCTAGATGTCTTAGCAAAGGTCAGCGCGGGAGGACGTTCAAACTTGGCGAATGCTATAGAATACGCGATCAGCAGACTGAAAAGGCGCACTCTTTTCCTGATATTTACGGACCTAGAGGCGCCATCTTCATTCATTTTAGAGGGTATAAAGTTAGCAGTTGCAAGAGGACACAGCGTTGTGGTAATTTCCCCATTTGGTCCATGGTTTGAGGTGAGTGCCGAGGAACTGTCTCCCGTGGAAAGGGCACTCGCCGAGGCGCTTTTAATAGAGATGTGGGAGAAACGAAGAGCAGTAGCACGTGAAATAGAAAAATACGGTGTAGCGGTGGTGAATGTGGGTCCCGATGACTGTATCCCTGCGGTGATTTCCGAGTATTTGAAAATGAAGATGAGGGGTCTCGCGCAGGTGTAAGGGATGCAGATCTCGCGAATATTGCTTAGGACAATTGCTCTTATTTGTTTTTTAATATCGTGGTATATGCTCTTACGAAGAATTCCTGAGACGTTTTTTGACATATCGGTAACGGTAAATCTCATAGTTTCATTGCTAAAGTTGGGTATCTTCTACATTTACGAATTTTTACTGCTGACAGGGCTAGGGCTTGCCATCCTCGTCATGTTTGCTGCAGTACAAATAATGGGTGATGGAACCTCTGTTTCTATGGAGGAAGTTAATGAATTTTATCAAAATTTTATTTCTCTATGGCTTCCTCATCCAGCAGAAGTAAGATTTGATTTGCAACAGTTTTATGCAAATGCGCCAATATTTCTCATTCAATTTTGCATAATTATAGGGATCTTAGGGGTAGTAGCATTCGCGTATATCGGGTCAGTAAGAGGGGCAATTCTATCCTTTTTGAGCATTTATCTACTGATCTTATTTCCAATGATATGTGTGCGCATCGGGATTCCGTTTGAAAACCTGAAAATAGAGTACAGCGATCCGCTAATGGGAGTACTCTTAGCGGTCATCTCATATGTGGGGCTAGAGATGTCATTTCGCTCATCATATGTTGACGAGATTTTCGAGAAATCTATGAAGAGAAGCCGTAGGATAGAGAGGCAGGTGAATGAGTTGCTTCGATTTAAAGAAAAAATTTCAGAGAAACCTCAGATGATAATCCCTCGCCGACCACTTTTAACTATCGACGCGATACATTATCTAAGAGAGTTAATAGAGCGAAGAACGCGAAAAGGTAAATACGAAATTGGGCGGCAGAGAGTGCTGAAAAGAGCCTCGGCTTATTTAAAGGATCTTCAGCGAAAGGATCCCAGAATAAAGATATACTTGGCGCCACGTATAACTCCGCCGGAAGAAAGAAGAATGCTACTTTCGCTGTTTAAGGATCTTCCATTAAGGATACCTTTGCTCTTAACGATAACATATGCAATTGTTTATTTTCCGAAAATTATTATTGAAAAGTGGGGATCCACGCCTCTCACAGAAAGTGTGGAGGCCCTTATACCCGAACTTACAGTATTTCTCCTAGTACCGATTGTAATGCTGTTGTTATTGGTCTCAAAAATTGCACATAGACGTGAATGAGCGTAAAGGCCGAGTACGACCTTTTATACTAATCTGAAGAACACAATAAGGGAATGATGCAGATAGAAACCTTCGAGTCCACATCGAAAAATTTCCTCCAGATGGTCTACAGTGTGCTCTGTGACCCGCTAACCCTACTTCTAAGCATATCATTGCTTGTGTTTTTCCTTCTTACTGTTAGTAAAGGATATTTAACCTCGATAAGGACGTTTTTTGTTAGAAATGAGTACTTAATACTGAAGGGGAAGGGTAAAAGAAAATGCGCAGTAATATCGATATACGAGGTAAAATTGTCACCACCACCGGAAAATAAATGTATAAAATTAAAGCTAGAAGATTTGAGTAACATGTTGCTGACAGATTCTTGGATCGCAGTTGAATATGCTCAGAGTGGAAACGAAAATGCTTTGCTGATTTTAACGGGGGCAATTTCAAGTGATGAATACAGTTGCATCGATAAGGTGAAACGTATCAAGGAGGCCGTCGAAAAACTACTCTATGAACTACTCGGACATGCATCCATTATGAGCAGTAGAAAGCTATTGAATACTTGGTGGAAGATCGTCGGAGGTGCTGTCAAAGAGATCAAAAAATGTGGAAAAAACACGTGTACGGTAAAGACTTCGGACGAAGCAGTGCGCATTAGGGTACTTATTAAGGATAAAAACCACAAATCTCGTGAAGTAATGTTTAAGTTACCGGAACAGAATGCAAACTGCCATCATGTGGTTTCGCTTGCAAGAATGAGGAAAAAATGGCTATTTTCCGAATATAAGGTTTTAATATCAAAGTCGGCGGGGCAGGAGACCGAGAATTCGCCCTTTGAAATCTTTAATGAAGATTCATCATATGAATTCCTCTCATCGAAGGAAATTACGAGGAATATAGGCAGGATCTTATGCAGACTTCCGTTAATTGGAAAAATGTCCACAAAGACAAAGAGCATGCATCCATCCATAACTTTAAGCATTTCTCTGTCTGATGACCAGGAACAAATCACTGATGGGGCGCATGTGTCTGTCGCGCTTAACGATACACTTAACAACGTAATAAATACCGCGAACTTTCAGTGTGTAGTAGTATGCGGAACGAATAGAAGTAAGTGGAAGGCTCTATTACCAGCACTCATATCCGCTATTAAGCGCAAATGGAAAGCAAGTTTTCTGCTCATAGATCCATTTGGCGACCTATCCGGAATATTGGAGTTGATGGAAAATCCCATCATTACTATCGATCTCTCGATACAATCCCCAGGCATCTCTTTTAACTTGCTAAAACTTCAAATCAATGCAGAAAGCAAAGCAAAGATATTGCGTATGCTCTTTGACCTACATGAACATGAAGAATCTAAAATACTCGAGCGAATGCTTTCAAGTAACAACTTTACAACCGAAGAAGTGATATCGTTGCTCCATGAAATTCACAAAGGCGAAGTGCCAGATTATAACTCTAAACTTCTAAACTTCATACGGAACGTATTCCTTAACCAGAAAAAGAATGATCTCACAGATGTTTTGAAAAATCAAGATGTAGTGATAATCGTCAACGAGTTGAAATGGGAAGTCCCGCCAAAGACTCTTATAAACATTCTACACGCATTCATAGAACTATTCAGTGCAGTTAATGATGGCAACATTCTCCTAATAATCGATAACATACCTGCTATTGCAACGAAATGGCTCGATAAGGCCAGGGTCACGATAATGCTGGTGCCGGTATTTGTATCTGCGCTTGTGGATTTTTCGCCCGTTGTTGTGTTTTTAGACGGGGAGACTCTCGCGGCAACTCACGAAATTTTTCCAATAAATATTGACGAAAGCATCTCCTCATATGTCGACGAGGAAAGTGTAATGATTATGAGAATAAAAGACAGAAAATCGGTGGAATTTCATGGAGTATATATGATAAACAAGCTTGAACTTCCCGTAATAGAAAAACCGGAACTTAAAAGGTATATGAAGACATACTTTCCTGCTCTGCTTATGGACGGAGAAAGAGAAGATAGTCCTAATGACACCATAGAGGTTGACGAAGCGTCTGCTGAAAGCTTATTACAGCAAGATAGCACATATAACGATCTCTTGGAATCCATTAAACAAAGTCTATGGCAGACTGGAATAGTGTATGAGGAGAACATCGAAGGAGATCTCGTAGATCTGATAATAGATGAGGGAAGGATCCTCCTTAAGGTACTACCCTCTCATGTCAACTCACGTGTTCAAATAAATCAGTACCTATCGATGATACGACGATATATTAATGCAAACACCAACACCTCCTTCTTTGTCATAGTTACTGATAAGAAAAACGCAAAGAAATTGGATCGCGCGGTGAGGGAATATGGAATGGATAATATAATCGTCGTTGAGGACAATTTGGTAAAAGTTAAAAAAGTGATAGAGAACTTGCTTAGGAGGATGCCATGACGCTCACCTAAGGTGATGATCTGATGACGGAAATAAAACTATTCGGAAAGTGGAGCTTTGAAGGAATAGAAGTAAGGGATCCCGGGCTCAAGCGGTATATATGCCTCAAACCCGTTTTCATACCTCACACGTGTGGAAGACATGCTAAAACTAGGTTTAGAAAGGCAGAAGTCCCCATAGTTGAACGATTGATAAACAAGCTCATGAACCCCGGTCTCGCCAAGGGACGTGGTGGAAGGGTCCTTAAGAAGGGAAGATGCTCCGGTAAAAAGCATAAAGCGATGAATATCGTTAAGGCGGCATTTGAAATCATACACCTAAAGACCGGTGAAAACCCCATCCAGGTGCTCGTACGCGCAATAGAGAATGCCGCTCCACGCGAGGAAACAACTACCGTCACCTACGGTGGAATACGATACCATGTAGCGGTCGACGTTGCTCCACAAAGAAGAGTTGACTTGGCACTACGCTTTCTCGTACAGGGAGCAACACTTGCGGCATTTAATAATGTGAAGCCAATAGAGGAGTGCCTTGCGGACGAAATAATATACGCCGCTATGGGCGACTCCAGAAGTTATGCCATCCGAAGGAAAGACGAAATCGAGAGAATTGCCCTTTCATCAAGATAGAATAGATGGGTATCAAGAGCACTAAAAGTAGACTTAACAATACAATTCTTATACAAAGTTTACATTGTTTACATTATCCTCATATATACTCCCAAATAACCAAAACATCCTTTCGATTCTGTGAATTATCTCTGTAATTACATTGCTTCTCAGTTGCGCATCTTCATCATCGCTGCAACTGCTCAATTTGATAACCCTCCTGCCCAAGCGGGGGCACTGGCAGTTCCTGCCTCTGTAACATTCCACGCTTTATCATTATCACCTGTACGCCGCGTGGCCGCAACTTTTTGACAATTTCATTGTACGCCGTCCATGTACTCTCTTCGTCCTTACAGCTGAAGACATCTAACGCGGCGTATCCGAACTCCGGCCACGTATGTATGAAGAGATGACTTTCTGAAACTATTACAACCGCACTGACTCCCTGCGGTGAAAACTTGTGGGTTTTCGTTGCAAGTACCGTAAGCCCTGCCTTTTTCGCAGCCTCGACCATTATTTTGATCAATAACTGCTCATCGTCAAGAACCTTTGGATCCACTCCGGAAAGTTCCGCAATTACATGCCACCCTAATCCCTTCATTGCCGATCTCTCCTTAGATCTCTTTTTACCATAATTTGTATGTAGACGTTGGCATGTAATCCTACATATTCCAATTTTAAAGTTTTTCACTTGATCACATTAGACCAGACACATCATTTTCAGAATTAAACCGATTCGGATAATTTTCTCCCGAACAAGTTGCGCCACTTATGGGCAGATTTGGTTCTATTCTAAAAGTACATGTCCTTTTTGAAAACAAAACGTTCTATGCCCACCAAACTAGCCATATTATTTCCTTGCTCTTTCCAACATGCCCCTTAGTATATTTATCGTCCTCCCTATCGAAATAGCCTCTATTAAGTCGTCTTGTGCACTCTCCCCTCTCACTTTCCCTCTCATAACCATCTCGCGGAATTCCCTTATCGACGAAACGCCATACTTCCTTAATATCTCGATAAGCCTCTCTTGATACTCCCTCATAACGGTCCTTATCGCCTTAACACTATACTCTACCTCTCCGCTCATTGTCCATCACCAACCCCCTTCGTAACCATACTTATTGTCCGTTACCCATAAAAATAATTTAGTGGTCCACCGGATATTACTACATGCCTCTCCTGCTCAGGCACAAACACTCTAGACGGGCTATGGCCAGAATGCTCCAAACGAGTATCCTGATACTGTTGGTATTATCGGTTGCGTATATCCTTCCGGTGGCCTCGGCATCCTCTCTTATGTCGATTCGCACATACCTCATGCCCGTGGAAGGTACATCACGTAACCAGGATAATGTGACGTTCTTTTCACGCGAGATAATAGTGCTCTCAAACCGAAACTCTCTTCTCGATGAACTCCTCCTAATCTCCTCTATCCCCCTCTCGATATTCCATGACCCGGCAACAAACAAAACATATATATCGCCTATTATTATGTATTACGGCGGAATACCAGAGCAATATCTTCTAGATGACTGGGTCTCCACATGTTCGCAGGAAGGAGTAAGCAGGAGAACAATAGTGCTCACTTTATCGGGGAAGAGTCCACCTACCAGCCTGAATAAATATCTCAGTAATTCTTTAACCTCCATCCTACGGGAAAGCGACTTGCAGAACATGTCTGCACTTCTTGCAACCTATGATTGGTTCTCATCGGAATATGTTGTACTTGCACCAGCACCATTGAAGGAACAAACCTTACAAGAGGTAACAATCACGAATGTGTGTAAAATCACACTTAAAAACATGCTTCGAAGAACAAAACTCATAAATTACCCCCCTGGCGCATTTGAAATCGATAGTAACGTCTCGTGGATAGAAGGATCCCTCACCAAGGACATAGGATTCGTCATAAGTGATCCTAATGGTATTGAAATCTCATATGCATTGGTTCCCAACTCCTCTTTCATGTTTCCATCAACGGTGCCTGGCACCTATAAGTTCGAAGTCTTGGAAGGCTACACATATAGTGATAATAATATTATCATAACTCTGTACCCCGGAATCAGAGAGGAAATTCTCGTGGATAACTCGACGCTCTGGCTAAATGTCACCCTTGAATGGACCGACGAGAGAATAGACCTAGATCTGTTCTTAATAAGCCCAAATGGTCTCTTATCAGGAATTTCGGCCAACGATACGGGAACATTCGAACACATTGAGATATATAAACCGATACCAGGTACTTGGACGGCGCTTATCGGGTCCAAGAACAATATCACGTCCCTTCCCTGCTACATAAACATCTCATTGGCTAAAAGAAACGACACAATCGCATTAAAATGGCTTCTAAACTCCGCAAATGCGGCAATTCTCTCTTCATTTCTTAATGCCCCCCTCATGTACGTATTATGTAACGATATACCCGAATCGGTAATCGACGCCATGAACAAACTGCATACCAAAAGAGTAGTGCTAATGGACATTTACAACATATGCTCGACCTCATTAGTGGAGAAAATTCATAACGCAATCCCAAATGCTCAAGTAACCATAATAAAGAGTGTAAGCACATACCTCAATTACTTGTTAAATCTCACAACCCCAGAGGCAATGATATTAGTAGCCCCCGAGCCAATATGCATACCTGCTGCTGCAATCTTGGGGGCTTATCATCGTGCACCCATTATTGCGGTAAACAGAACATTCCTCGACTGGATTCATGCCGCATGGGCAACTTTTAGACTGCAAACAAGCCCCGACGGATACGAGGGTTATATCGATTCCACACATACCTACGATTACCTGGTCCCCCATTATTACCTCATGAAAAGATTAGCGCAAGAGTTTAACAAGACAATATCCCGCTTGATGAGTCAAAAACCGAAAAGCATAGTTATAATCGCACCATTAGAGACGGTAGAACCAAGCATTGACAGATCAATTCTTGGAACATTCCCCGTCGGAAGAATTTCCGGATATACCTGTGAAGAACTAGTGGCATTCGTAATGCGTGAGGCCTTATATCCCGCTCTCGCTTCGGGCAATAAGAACAAGGATAAGGCTCTCTTATCATTTCTCGCATACCTCGAAAACGGCACTTTTGCCGATGAGAAAATAAGTGAATTCAAGGATGTTAATGTAACGATTGTCAATGGAGGATTCACACCGCTCTACCAGATAGGATATACAGAAGTAATTTACCGCGCAAATGAGGGCCCCACACTTTGGATAATCTCGACTCACGGTGGCGCATTCGGAGTACGGCCTAATGCTGAAGGAGTTCTCTTATTTTACTTTGAAAACAAATCCTATTACAGCGATGGCGTGAACGGAATAGTTAATCCGCCACCCGAAAACTGCCGCATAGTATCAGCCGAATACTTGGATGCCTACCTGGAAAACCTACATGGAACAGTAATCTTAATACTCGCATGTACCGTGGGTGCGTCAAACCTTCCGTACACGCTATTCAAGCATGGCGCGTCCCTTGTCATCGCACCACTACGTACCGTGGGATTTGAACCCGCAGCATGGCTTGACGTTAAAATGAACCATCATATTACACAGAGAGCCCGGGTGGGTGAGGCTCTCAGCGCGCTAACAAGAATTGCGGGTCCAATATACCTGGAAGAAACTTACGGCTATGATTATTCATTTTCGTTCGTTCTTTTCGGAGATCCGTTGTTGCAAGTTTATACACCTAATACTCCCAAACCTGAACTCGTGCAACCAAAATTCATTAGCGTGGGCGGTCATCTTCCCGACTACAAACTGACAACATACGCAGCGCTTTACAGCGAGAAATGCGGATACCTCATAAAACTTCTAGAGGAAATTAACAAAACTCTGCAAATATCGTTCTCAGAATACTCGATCGAGCATGAACTCTCCTCCCTCATGGAAAATCTCCAAATACATAGAGTGATAATCGTAGAGAGCGGAATTGTTAATACTTTTGATGAAAATCTTAGGCAATACGCCGATAAACTCGAAGAGTTCGTGAGAATGGGAGGAATTCTAATAATACTCGGAGCATATAACACAAATATCGACTGGCTACCGCTTCAGGTCACGGCAAAACCGACTAATGGGATAGCTAACTACGCAGATCTTCTGTCCGAACATCCGATCTTTTCGTATCCAAATAACATCACAGAGGTCCCATATTATGGTTGCTTTGCAAATTATCATCATAATCTGTCGGTGTTGGCGTATGACAAATCAGGAAGGCCGATAATACTAGCTGGCCGATACTTTCTCGGAAAGATGTTATTTATGGCCGCATCGCCCGACAGAGACAACATGACTCTATTCATGGAAAACATATTGATGTGGGCTTTCTTACAACCATTAAAAATCAAAAACATCGAAGTGATCTCAATACCAGTGATCAGGGGTGGTGTTGCAAAAATAAAGGTAGAGGTTTTAGCCTCTGAATCCAGCATCTGCGAAAATGCAACAGTACTCGCATGGACCGGAGACTTCCGAGAGCGCACCACTGCAACTCTTCACGAAAACGATACATACATCGTGTCCATAAGAGTGAGCGAAATACCTCGAGACGGACTCCCCATAACGATTATGGCCGCAGCGGAGGGGTATGATGCCTCTTTCACCATCATTTACGTAAAATTGCCAAAGGAAGCAAAAACACTCTCGCTAATAGCATTCCTAGGATCCCTACTTGCATCAATGGCTGCTGTAATGCTAATACCGCCACGGATCACCCGGCGGGAAGCTTACTCCTCTCCCGAAGCTTAGCAGCAACAACATTTAATATCTCGCGCGCGACCTCCCTCTTTGTCTTTAATGGAACATGTATCACATTCTTGTCTCGATCTATTATGTAAACCTCGTTTGTATCGCTCTCAAATCCTCTCTTCTCACGGCCAACATCGTTAGCTACTATCAGGTCCATCCCTGATTTCCTCAGCTTATCATACGCACGTTCCACAAGAACCTCTGCTGGAACATTGTACTCCGCCTTGAATCCAACTATGAAGACATCAGGATCAGCCTCTCTTGCCGCATTGACAACCTTAGGCAATGGTTTCAACTTTATAACAAGATCAGTAAGTCCTGAAGGCAATTTCTCATCATACTTGGTCTCCGGACCATAGTCTAAGACAGCCGCGGTGCTGATAAACACGTCATACTTGTTATTCTTCAACTCGGATACTACGGCCTCTACCATTTCCTCCGTTGTCGTGACCCTCAAAACTCTGATGCCCGGAGGGGGCATCGCCGTCCCAGGACCGTATATCAGCGTAACATTAGCACCTCTAGAAATTGCCTCCTCACATATGGCTATACCCATCTTACCGGTGCTCGGATTACTTATGAATCGAATGGCATCGATGTACTCCCGAGTGGGGCCAGCAGTGACAAGAATCTTGATACCTCTGAGATCTCCTTTCTTTGCGGTCAGTATCTCTATAACTTTTTCCACGATTACGTCAATTCTCTCAATTTTCGCCTTATCCTCCTCTATCCGTGGGCCTAGGAAAATAACACCAAGCCTCTTCAGCTTGTCAATGCTCTCAAGCAATATCGGGTTCTTATAAAGAGAGGTATGCATGGCAGGAACTATGACGATAGGAACGCCACTCCCCAACGCTGTGGCGGCAACTAGAGTAACCGGGGTATCACAAATCCCGTATGCAATCTTATTTATCGTATTAGCAGTTGCGGGGGCTATTAATACCAAGTCCGCCGTCTTCTCATGCTCTCCCGCGAATAGTATGTGTTCTATCTTGCCAGTGATCTCTTTCACAACAGGGTTGCCGGTTGCCCACTCCATAAGCTCAGGCTTTATCAGATAACAGGCATCCCTCGTCATAACAGTAAAAATTTCAGCCCCATGCCTCATAAGTTCACGAGCAATAATCGGGCTTTGGATCGCGGCAACACTACCAGTAATACAAAGGATTATCTTTTTTCCAGCAAGAACCTGTGAAGTCACGCCTCGGATGCTCTTACTCGGATGCTCGCCAAACATATCAAGCGACAAGCCGATCCCCCGAGACCCTAAATACCAGCATCGCTTTAAACCTTCATTTTAAACAATAAAAATCCTATAAATTCTAAGTAGATCATACAAAAATTCTCAGTCCCGAAACTCATCCCCGAGCCTATCTCAACGATAACTCCTCTCATAGGAAAAATTCACCTTCTCTCGATAAAATTTTATCACCCAAGATAACTCCCAATGCGTGATCCCAATGGAACTCGATGGTATGAGCGAAGAGCAGATACTGAGAGAGCTTTCAGAAATACTCGAAGAGGACATGGACTACGAATCGGGAAGAATACTCGGTAGCATGTGTACAAAACCGCATCCCCTCGCGGTCAAGGTTTTCCAAAGAACAATAGAGAAGAACCTAGGAGATCCCCTTCTCTTTCCTGGGGCGCTCAAAATCGAACGTGAAGTAATAAGAATGCTTGGAACGCTCCTCCATAACCCAGATGCTCATGGAAATATAGTTACAGGAGGAACAGAAGCAAACATAATGGCCATTAGAGCCGCACGAAACATGAGTGGGAAAAAGCATGGAAAAATAATCGTTCCTGAATCTGCTCACGTATCATTTGATAAAGCAGCAGAACTAATGGGACTAAAAATTATTCGTGTACCGTTAACAGAAGAGTATATTGTGGATCTCGATAAATTGAACGAATACATAGATCGGGAAACGATAGCGATCGTGGGCATTGCGGGAACAACAGGGCTCGGAGTAGTAGATCCTATAGACAAAATGGCGGAAATTGCAACCGATAGTAAAGTATACCTCCATGTAGACGCTGCCTTTGGAGGCCTAGTACTACCGTTTTTGGAAATGCTAGGATATAAGGTGCCAATATGGGATTTTAGAGCAGAAGGTGTGATGTCGATAACCGTAGATCCGCATAAAATGGGAATGGCGCCTATACCCGCTGGAGGGATACTCTTCCGCTCCGAGGAGATAATGAAACACCTATATATAAAAGTACCATACCTGGCGGGAGGAGCCGTTAATCACGCAACGATCGTCGGTACTAGGAGCGGCGCATCCGTCATCGCAACATGGGCACTCTTCAAACACCTCGGAATAAAGGGGTACATGGAGGTGATAAGACGTTGCATGAAACTAACAGAGTTTCTAGCATCCGAAATAGAGAGGACGCCTGGAGCACAACTTGTCAGAAAACCCATTATGAACATCGTCGGAATAAAATTCGACTCCGCTGATCCGGGCATCGTTGACAGGAAGCTAAGAGAAAGAGGATGGGCTCTTGGAAACTTCGGAAGCTTTCTCAGAGTTGTCATAATGCCTCACATAAGGAAGGAGCACCTGGTGGAGTTCGTAGGAGATCTCCGGGAAATACTCGAAAATTTGTAGGTCTAGAAAACAATAATAGGGGGATCAACGAGATAAGAGTGGTGTCTCCATGATGGGTAGAAGACTACTACTGGCGGCGTGGCTTGCGCTATTTGTGTTTGCATTCTTCTCGCATTACGTACTTCCATTCCGCTCGCTAATAATACCTATAATCTCAAACACGGGCGAAAAGATCCTATGGATCGTAACACTTCTCTCTCTTCCCGCGGTAATAGCAATAACCGGTCATGGAACTGAGGAATCCGCTCCTCTAACTGTCGAGAGAAGATTGCCCAGCGAGTATGCCAGGCAGATCGATGAATATGAGCAAACAATCTCAAGGCTTCAAAAAAGGATAAGGGAACTTGAAAGAGAACTTCAGCGACTTCGCGAAGGTCACAGGGCGCCAAAACTCAGGAAAGGAGAAGTGATAATAAGTGAGATTCCAGAAGAGGAGGAAAAGGAGGAAATAAAAGAAACTTCAGAGGAGGGAACTCCGGCAAGGCAACCTATCGGGTTAATAGATAAAGTGAGCGAAATAGAGCAAAAGATAATCGCTGCCGAGGAACTCCTCAGGCGTGCCCAAGAACAATATGGAAAAGGCGCAATTCCTAAAGAAGTGTATATGAGAATAAAGGAACAGTGTGAGGAGAAAATCAGACGATATAAAGAAGAGCTTGCAAACATCGCAAGAGGGCGTTAGAGATAATCTCGCCACTGGTAAGCGGTCTCATATGCTAATCTTATATGCCTCCGTGCATTCTTCGTAACAACATTCATGTGCCCTGGTAGTAACACCTCAACATCCAGCTCCGATAACCGCTTAAGGCTATTTATCAGCTGATACTTATCTCCTGTCGGTAAGTCAACCCGCCCGAATGCCCCATCACTGAACACAGTGTCCCCTGAAACTAGAACCTTGTACTCATCATCGTATAAACACATACTCCCGGCAGTGTGACCAGGTGTGTGAAGCACCCTAAACTCATAATCCCCAATCCTTACCTTGCTTCCCTCCCTCAAATGAACATCCACCCTCACAGGCGGATACGACTGGGGTAACAGGCCCGCCATTATGACGTCATCATTCCCCTCCTCCAGAAACTTCGCCTCAACTTCATGCGCGTAAACCTTGAAAGAAAACCTCCTCATGAGCATCAGCAATCCGCCACTGTGATCAAAGTGCGCGTGTGTGAGTATAACCCTCCTTATACTGCTCGGCTTCAGCCCCCTATCCTCCATCAGTCTTAACATCTTGCTCACATAGAAACCAGTTCCCGTGTCTATCAGAGTGATCTCATCTTCGTCCTCAAACACGTAAATGTTGGAATCAAAGGCATATCCCACGGGTTCCAGCTCCCACACGTCGATAACATAAACTCCCTCAATGACCTTCCTCATGTCATGCACCTTCCAACATCACTCCAGCATCACTATCTTACCTCCATTAAAACTTTTCAAAAATTTCCCACATCAACAAGCCTGCAGCGTTCGCACCCTCTCGGCGGATGTTTTCAAAACCATCTTCAGCGAAAGCAATACCATAGTGCGTGTGCAAAGGAAAAGCTTAAATCCCATTCGCAGGTTATTTTAAATACCTGGAGCGTAGCCCGGTGGGGTAGCGGCCAATCCTCCCGGCCTCTGGAGCCGGGGACCCGGGTTCGAATCCCGGCCGGGCTACCAAAATCTTCTTCTCTTGCTCCTCTCCGGAATGCTAATTTATGTCGAATTTTAGTAGCACGACGGTATGGTGAATCCTAGCATCTTCCGCTAAACCAATCGCCCCAATCATCTCACTTAATGGCAATTCCTACCATAGTTTTCCTTATTGCTTTAGCAACTAGTGTTCCGGCAATTGTCCCGAGTGTGAGCCGTTCCCATATGAGCATTAAGGGAAAAGCAAATATGAAAACCTCAGTTGGTAGATTAAAGACGTAAACTGCTATCATGAGCATTGCGGACTGTTCTCCCATTGTGGCGTTGTACGCAATTATGAAGTCTTTCAACCTCTCAATCTTTCCCGATAAAAAAGGCAACAACGAACATAGTATTCCCGCCACCAGATGCGGTACGATCCAGTATGGAAACATGTAATGTATTCTCAGGTATGCCCATGCAATTATAGAGAAATAGATGATGGGTACGATCCCCGCAACTTTATCTCCTTCCGAGGCTCTCAACGCAACCTTTCCGATTAAGGTTCCGGTAAGCGGTAAGAAGAACCACAAATAGCCGAAGAAGGCGGTTGGTGGGAGATACCCAGCAAGAAGACCTCCTATTATAGCTATGAGAATCGCCTCCCTAAACGGGAATACCATAACCAAAATTGCCGGGAATAATATGTTTGCGGTCAGAAATGCTGGCCCTCCGATGAACTGACTCACCGGAATCATCGAAAAGACGACATAGAGAGCGGAGAAAATGCCAACCATCGCGATTCTGACCGAGGGTGTCATGCGGTAAGTCATTACAACACCCTATTTCACCGTATTCATACGTATTAATACGTGCATTTATGTGTAAACACGTATTACCATTTAAGCCTTCCGCCCATGAGTTCCTCAAGCACCCTTCTCATATGGAACACCGCGATGGCCGCCTCTTCCCCCAGCGAGCATCTGCACGCATCGCATTGCGGACATTTGAGCCATCCGCATTTTGGGCAAATTTCGGCACTGCGAATACGGAACTTCTCTCCACATTTGAAACAGTACACGTATGGATCGGAAAAGAAGTCTAAGAACCTTTCAATCACTCCAGATAGCGATAAATGACGCCCTTTGACAGTGTCTTTTGCTCTAGTGAGTATTTCGGCATCTACGGTTATCGTAAGTTTTGTTTTTCTGGCGCCCATGGGCCTCCCCACCTCATGTCAGAATCACGCCTTATATGTGTGTTGGAACAACTCCCGCGGAAGGTCACCTTATGGGCACTCCCTCCACGAGCCTATCGGATAGCACACGGGTGATGCGCACCTTCATGGTTTTGCCGACATCGCTACCTGCGTTTCGAACTAGGATCACAGGGCCCTCGTTAATAACGTAGCCAACCCCATAAGACAGGTTGTACTTGTAGGGCTCCGCTATTATCACTCTGAAGGTTCTTCCGAGCAACTTCTTCTTCACGTTCTTATTTATACGTCGAGCCTCCTCAACTATCAGCCTGCTCGCTGGATCCTTTACCGCGGGCACACTTCTAAAGTCTCCGAACGCCGAAAATGGCAGAGGTTTAAACCTATATATAGTTATTTTCTCCACTCCCTCCCTCTCAAACTTTCTCATGATATCAACGGTTTCTCTCGCCGTTTCCATTGTTTGTCCCGGGAGACCATGTATGAAGTAAACATATGGGCGTAGTCCGTACTTTTTCGCTATTTTTACGGCATTCAGCACTTCTCTCGGCGTACATGGCCTTCCTATATCTATGCAGTGCTTCTCCGATCCCGTCTCGCATCCGAAGTGTATCGTTGTACCGGGAAGATACTTTGCAATTATTGACGCGCCCCTCTCATCGAACAGCGACGCCTTCGCGTTCTCTATGCTTATATAAACGTCATTTTCCTGAACCTCGGGCAGTGAAGTGATCATCGAAAGCAACTTCTCGATCGCCTCATAGTTTGGTGGCGGCCATCTAGGATCCGTTAAAATACCGCCTTCAACCAATTCTTCGCGTTGATACTCGAGAAAATCCGAGGCTCCGAGAATTATCCTCCTAGCTCCTAATTTTACCAATTCCTTTATCTCCCTAACTATGTGTTCTGGATACCTGCTCCTAGGGGGACCGTAAAGCGAGGGTACCGAGCAATACCCGCAACCGGGAGGTATATTCTCGGGACAGTAGTATCGCTCTTCAAGAGGTCCTTCCCTGCACTTCCCACAACCACTACACTTTCTACCGTCTGGTAACTCTATCCTCGTCCTGTAAAAGTTCGAGCATCCCCTCACGCACTCGACATATATTCGTGCGGCAAAGAATGTGGGATAATCGAGAATGTGACGGATCGATGGAAAGTAACTATTTAACTTCTCCTTAGAAAGTATTGGGCGGAGTTTATTAAGAACAACTCCCTCCTCACTTCTCCAGGCAATTCCTCGGACGTTCATCAACTCCTCATCCGGCGGGACTTCACCATCTTTAAGTCCGAGAGAGAGTAACTCCTCTAGAGTTTCCTCTCCCTCTCCTATTACCGCCAGATCACAGTTGCATCTCCTAAAGAGTAGATAAGGATCGGCAGCGATGGGTCCTCCCACCACGGCGGGTGCTGGTTCTCCCTTGTACTTACTTTTCCACATATTCACAATCTTCATGACCGCTGGCAAATCTATGCTCATCCCACTGACCATTAAAACGTCATATTCCCGCATAATCTCAGGTTTTTGAATCACTGTTTCCGCGGTCATTATTTTAGAGTACAACTTCCATTTGCTGAGAATACCGGCAATCGTTCTGGGTGCTGCACCTATCACATCCCTAGTAAACCTCCGTTCTCCTTTTTCTGCTCCTAAAGCGTCTACGATCAAGAACTTCATACTCATCATCTCGGCAAATGGCGTGCTTTTTTATAAATTCTTGAAAAGTATCTCAATTACATGCGTATCACAAACGTCTCTCTCCTCTACTCTGATGGCCACGCGAGATCTCTCGGGTATTACGATGAAGTGCGTGGGTAGCGATGTTTAACACCACTTGAGATGCTGATTCGATGCTGATTCATTGAACGAGTAGCAATCCATGGTAACTTCCTATTTAGCGAGCCACATGTTAAGGAGAACAAGATTAATAGGCATTTATGATATTAATTATTGTCCTACAACCTCCATAAAATAACCTTAAAGGAGGCCGGATGGTATATCTGAGATATGTCCGGTTTGCGGATTACCACAAGATCTATGTGTATGCAAGGAGATAGCTAAAGAGGAGCAAAGGATAAAGATAAGACTGGAAAAGAGAAAGTGGGGACGAGAGGTTACAATAATAGAGGGATTTGATGAAAAGGAGGTGGACCTTGACCGCATCGCATCAAGGCTCAAACAAAAATGTGCCTGTGGCGGGACCATTAAAAACGGACGGATAGAACTCCAAGGCGATCACAGACAGAAGGCAAAGCAAATACTGATAGAATTGGGCTTCCAAGAGAGCAACATCGACATCACCTGAACTCCCTGCCTTCACTGACTAAAGACTCAAACCCTAGTGCACTCACAAGTTCCTTATAGCGGTTCCTTATTGTGACCTCCGTAACTCTAGCAACCTCTGCGACCTCGCGTTGCGTGCGTCGCTCTCCGGTGACAATAGCAGCAAGGTATAAGGCTGCCGCTGCAAGTCCAGTGGGATCCTTTCCCGCTGTTAAGCCTTTTTCTTTTGCTTTTTTCAGGATATCTATCGCCTTCTGAATGGTTAAGCCAGAAACATTCAACTCGCTTCCAAATCGTTTTACAAAGTTGAGGGGGTCGCTGAACGGAATTGCATATGGGGTCTTCTTTAAAATTCCGTACAGCAACCTGTAATATTTCCCTAACTCTTTCTTAGAGATTCTGGACTCGCGAGCAACTTCGTCAAGCTTTCTAGGTATGCCGTGAATTCTACATGCCGCGTACAGCACTGCTGCGACCATTGCGCTTATGCTCCGCCCCCTTATCATTCCACTCTCCAAGGCAATTCTATAAAGAAGTGCTGCACTCTCTTTTACCGTCTGCGGTAGATCCATGAGGCTAGCCAGTCTTTCCAACTCATTCATCGCCTGAACAAGATTTCTATCAGCACTTGTATGCATGCGCACCCTCATATGCCACTTCCTTAGCTTGTATGCATGTATGCGCTCACTTAAGCTGAGATCCTTACCACTCGCATCCTTGTTCCTCCAATCTATCAGTGTGCTGAGACCCTTATCATGGATTGTGAGGGTAAGGGGTGCACCCGTTCTGGCCCTCCGCTCCTTCTCTTCCCTCGTGAAGGCCCTCCACTCGGGCCCCCTATCAACAACATGCTCGTATAGCACTAGCCCGCAACCGGTGCACACGAACTCTCCCCTTTCGTGATCGAAAATCACCTCCTTACATCCGCACTCCGGACATACAGTTATGTCATCTCCCATATGGTCCTGAACGCTATTGTTTTCCGAATGTCTAGTCGTCTCTGCGGACATGAAGTACCTCACCTAAAAAGACAGTATACGCTAGCCTTCTTTTGATAGAAGGTAAACACAATTAAAAGATGCTTAATTCGAGAGTCTTACTTACCTTAAAAACAGAAACATCAGGAGGTCGTTATCTCGCATCCGTCTTTGCGGACGATCACCGTTTCCTCGGCCTGCGCAACCATACTTCCTTTAATATCGGATAACACCTTGTACTCGTAAAGGATGCCCTTCGTGCTTAATTCCTTGAGTGCAAGTTTGACTGCAGGGATCTCCTTAACAAGCCATCTTTCGGCAAATGGCAACCCTTTGAACCTATCCGCTGCGATTCTTAGAAGCTTTCTGGAGCTTGTGAGCCTAACGGGGACCCTCACCGGGAGAAGCCTATAGATGTACGCATAAGGCGCCTCGCGAACAACACCCGTTCCAGTGGTCGCGAATACCTCTACTGCGAATACCTCTCCCTCCTCCATCACGTCGCCGGATGGAAGCCCTATGTTTGGTATTGTCTTCGCACCATGGAGTGAGTACTCCTCCAACAGATGCCCCGTCAGGTTCCTTATCGGCCTATATCCATACTCCCTTATCTTCTCCTCTATTAGCCTTCCGATCTCGTTGGTTCTGACTCCAGCCTTTATGTTCTCAAGTGCGACTTTCAGAGCGGCCTCCGCTGCCTCCTTAAGTCTCTCAAACTCGCTATTGAAACAGAAAGTAACCGCTGTGTCGGCAATATACCCATCAACATGCACACCAATGTCGACTTTAACAACACTTTCATCCTCGATTATCGTTTCATCTCTAGGAGGGGACGTGTAATGGGCGGCAACGTTATTCATCGAAACATTGCACGGAAAGGCCGGTTGTCCACCTTTCTCCCTAATTAATTTCTCTACGCTCTCACAGATGTCTATCACTCTCGCGCCAACCTTTACCAGTTTTTCTAACTCTTTCTTCACGGCCTGCGCGATTTCGCCAGCCTTTCTGTACCGCTCTTCTTTCTCTTCCCTCGATAACTCATTCTCCTCCTCACTCATGACTATCCTCCTCACGGTAGTATCAAGAAGTGTGCTATAAAAAGTTTCTAGAGTTCCCTAAAGCGCGAAACGAAGTCCAAAAGTTCCTTATCAACCTGCCATAATTTCCTGCGCTTATCCCAGAACTTGTACATCTGCCATGGAACCCAGGAGCCTATGTTCTTATACCTTCTAATTATCAAAAGGTCATCTACATATTCTCGTAAGCTATCAAACAGGAACGCAAACTTCTCCCCGTACCCGTGTGGAAGTCTTATGTATAGCATGACCCCCTTCTCGTGCACTATTATAAAACACGAGGGGAACTCGTTCGCCGCCTTGAGTAAAACTTCCCGCATGTGCTTATCACAAACGACGTTCAGCGCTATGATGTCGTCCAGCCCCAGCCCCTCAACGTATGTATAGGGTTTCCAGACGTTATGCCTTTCCAGCCGCAACACCCGTTTTCTCACAGCATTTAATGATAGCGAAAATCCATAATTCCTGAGAAAATTCGTAAGTTCTTGATAAGGAGCACGATACTCGACCCCACGATATAAGAAAATCAGAAAATCGGGTCTATCGAAATCCATAACTCTACCTTCTAAGAAATGAAGATCTGGCATCGGAAGTACATCCTCGTACTTTTCAACGAAGTTTATGAGGCCATAAACCCACATGTCTTCCGGAAAGAACCATTCTCTCCCGTCATATCTTTGCAGGTTCCAGCTTTGACCCACAGCCTTTATCTCATAAATTTTAACATCATCCAGAACATCATCCTTTAATGCAATTATATTTCGCCTGAACTCATCTTTTAATCGTATTTGATCAGGAATTAGAAAACCTAACCATCCCCATTTTTTAGATCCAGTTGAAAACGTATCAATGTTTATACTCGTAAGAAAGGAGGAATTAAAGACCTTGCTTAACATTTTCTCAAAAACTGCATCAAATTCCATAAAAATTACATAATATTTTAGTTTAAAGCGTGCATAATTACGAAATGCACAGAATCTAACTCCAAGTTTTTTCTTTAACTTCTTCAGATTGTAAGTAATAGTTGCGGGACAAACTCCTAACATACTAGCAATATCCTTCAACTTCTTATCAGGATGTATCAATAATGTCTCAAGTATCTTGCGTTCAGATCCCCTTATCTTTTCGGAGAACTCAAATAAGGACAGAAGATTAAGTATTTGTTGCTTGTTCGTTATACCATACTTCTTTATCATTCTGAGCCTGCAGATTATCGCCTCGTATAAACTTTTGTCTTTCGGCACAAGCATCGGATCAAAAGGCCGCATATCCTTGGTCTTAGGAAATAACATTTTCTTATCTTCGATTAAACCATCGCATCTCGCAAGATAAATCTTTATTTTCAGAAATAGATCCTGTAAGTCTGGATCTGATGTCTTAGGGAAGAGATCATCATACTGGTTCAGGACTGATGTGAGCTCGGTCTCGTCGCTCACACTGGTACACCGTTTTAATCTTTACTGATTATTTTTAAAAATTTTCCACGTATACGAACATCTTCTTCGCATAAAAACTTTTCATTTGCCAAGAAAATTCGACTAATATATTTTTCCGAGGAAATATATCTTTAGACATGAAATTAGATGCAAATTAACGTAAACGTCTTGATATTTACTCTCGTTTTCTGGAATTATTATAATCCATTGTCACGCTTCCAATCCTAGGTGATGAGAATGTACCCACAGGATCCATTCCCAGTTTAAATATGGGGCGTTCGCTATGACGATGAAGCGCATGCTAATAACGCCAGCAACGAAAGAAGTAGAGCTAAGGGAAATCGCTGCACTGACGGAATTAATAACTGAATATGTCAAGAAGGCAATGAAGTGCACCGACGTTTACATCGTTGGAAGAGCGTCCAACGGGAAAATCATCATAAGGAAGAACTCTGTCGGCGTGGAAGTGATAAAGGAGGGTATCAAATGATAAAAGTGATGTTATCCACATCTAAGGACTTTATCGAGTTTATAAGGAGTAAGCGAAATGAGATAGAAGTTGTATTCATGATGGAACGCGACGGCAAAAAGGTATACATACTGCCGTGCCTTGTCAACGGCCTCCCAATAATGATGTTCTGCGAGGTAAATGACGGAGAACTGAACCTCGAGGAGAAAATAAAGATCTTAAATGGAGTGGATGCGACGCTCTGGAAGGTTAGGATCCTGAAAATAGACAAAATAGAGGAGTTGAGCAAAAGCGTGGCGATTCCGATAAGGTGATTCTTGAAAGGTTTGAGAAGTTTTTATACTTCGGCGTCTTCACAATTTTTATTACCACTTCTTTAACAAATCTGTGCATAGATTCTTCCCTGGTATCGGGCATCTCCGATCCCACCTCTTACTTTATAGAAACTTTAATAACGGTCAGCATGTTCTTTTAGGCTAAGTTCACCGTAACATAATCACGCGACTTTAACGTCACTGGTATAAAAACTCATTCTCGGGTTATGATCACCGAGGTGTGTCGAATTGGTTAGGGTCAAGGACCCCGAGGAAGTAGCGAAACTGATAATGCGAGGACCGCTGGAGAATAAGAGAATATTCAGCATAGTGGCCCACATAGACCATGGAAAGACCACCACAACAGACTACCTGCTTAGAAGAGCGGGGCTTATGAGCTTCGATGCCGCCGGGCAAGTGCTGATGACAGACTACGACGAGGAAGAGAAACAACGAGGGATCACCATCTTCACCAGTGTTGTCAACCTCGCGTACGAGTATAAGGGCAGGGAGTACATCTTCCAGATAAACGACACCCCGGGTCACATTAGTTTCACGGGAGAGGTCTCAAGAGCGCTTAGAGGCAGTGATGGTGCCGTGATTCTCGTTGATGCGCTGGAGGGAGTAATGACACAGACGGAAACCAACATCAGGCTCGCTGTGGGTGAGGAGTTATGCAAACCAGTACTTTTCATCAACAAGGTTGATAGACTAATAAGCGAGCTGAAGCTATCGCCTCAGGAGGTAAATCAGCGCCTCGACAAAATCGTACGTAAAGTTAACACGTTAATAGCAAAGGTGGCGCCCCCAGAGTTCAAAAAGGAGTGGCAAGTGAGTTTCCAGAAGGGCTCCGTTGCGATAGGATCCGCTAAACATGGTTGGGGATTCACAATACACACCCTGCGCGAGAAGAAGATACATCCGAACATAATATTCGAGAAGTACCAAGAAGGAGACGTAGAATGGTTGAGAAAGAACCTGCCACTCGATGATGCACTCCTTCCGATGATTATAGAGCATCTTCCAGATCCGAAGACTGCCCAGAGATACAGGATAAGGAAGCTGTGGTCCGGAGACCCCGATAGTGAAGTTGGTCGTGCCCTAATGGAGTGCGATCCCGACGGCCCAATGGTTGGGATGATAACAAAGATATTCATACACCCCAAGAGTAAGCGTCCGACGCTCATCGGTAGGGTATTCTCCGGAACTCTCTCAGAGGGAGACGAAATATATCTGATATCGCAAAAGTCGACGCAGAGAGTCAAAAGGCTGGGAGTTATGGAAATTACCGACATCCTTGACGTGGATGCTGTCCCTGCTGGCAACTTATTCGCAATATTTGGCTTCATCTGCCCAGCAGGAGAAACATTCACCGAGCCGGGTCTCAATATACCGCCGTTCGAAGAGATAAGATACGTTGCTGAGCCAGTTGTCTCAGTAAGAATAATGCCGGTTAATCCACAGGACCTTGCCCGCCTTGGTGAAGTTGTGAAGATGTGGGTGATGGCAGATCCCACCGCGATGTTCTACATTGACAGGGAGGCGAACCAGTACATTCTCTCCGGAATAGACCCGCTTCAGATAGAGATCCTAACAAAGCGCATCAATGAGCAGGTACCGATTAAGGTAACTCCGCCAATAATCGTGTACAGAGAGGTGCCAACACAGAGAGGCCAGGAACTCTATACGAAGTCTCCAAATGCTCTTAACAGAATACAACTATATGTCGAGCCGCTAGATGAGGAGACCATGGCACTCATCCGTGAGGGTAAGATATGGGCTGAGCAAGACCCAAAGGAGAGAGCAAAGATTTTGAGAGAGATAGGCTGGGAGACGGACGAAGCCCGTGGGGTTTGGGACATTTATGGTTTGAACATTTTCGTTGACAAGACTAAAGGTGTCCAAAGGCTTGATAGGATAAAGAGCTACATAATCGGGGCGTTCAGAGACTGGTGCTCCGGTGCAACGCTCGCTAAAGAGCCCGCAATGGGAGTAAAGGCGGTTATGGAGGACTGCTTCGTACACGAAGACCCTGCACACACCACATACTACCAGATTTCACTGATGACAATCGCAGGACTCAACATAAGCTTCCTGACCTCGAAACCGCGCCTCTATGAGCCAATCGTTCGAGTCGACATAAAGGTGCCAATGGGATACGAGGGAGAAATATTCAGAATAATCACGCACCATAGGGGCCAGATTCTTGGAGTTGAACATGAAGAGGATGTCGTCAGAATAATGGGTAGACTTCCAACTGCGGAGACTCTGCAAATAGCCGATGAGTTCAGAAGTGCAACACAGGGTCGTGCTTTCTTCGGATATGAGTTCGACAGATTCGAGCCCGTGCCCGAGAACCTTCAGGAGAAGTTAATAAGGGAGATCAGAAAGAGAAAGGGACTCCCAGAAGAACCACCGACAATAAAGGACTGGGAGAGATTCATATACGTCAGAACATAATTTGCTATTCTGCACCCTCTTCAACCATTTTCTCCGCCTCGATCGCAATAGGCAGATAGTAGTACTCTCCTATCGATTTTTGATACCTATCCATCTTTGATCCTTCCTTATTTACACGTGGCCGCCCAGTCTGCGGGTCTCGTCTGAACGTTATCTGTAAGTCCTTAAGGAACATGTTCATGCCCGTTTTCATGTCAAGCGGTCTGGTGGCATGTCCGTGTCGCCCTGGTTCCCCGTAGAAGATCATAAGCCTATCAGCAATAAAATCTTGGGCGACTATATCATGTTCAACGACAAATGCTGCGGCCTCCTTCATCTCTACAACTCTTCTAATAGCCCTCGCAACTGCAAGTCGTTGTTCCACATCCAAAAACGCGCTGGGCTCGTCAAGGAGATATAAATCCGCATCCCTAGAAAGGCAAGTGGCAACCGCGACTCTCTGCAACTCTCCACCGCTTAAATCCGGAACATACGCTCTTAAAAGACGCCTGAGTTGAAGTCCCTCTATAATTTCCGTCTTATAAATGCTGGAGTTATATGCGGAGCCAGCAACTGTTCTCAAAAGGCTTTCAACGGTTCCATCGTAATCAGGCGAAATATATTGGGGCTTATAACTTATCTTCAGTCGGAAGTCAGGCTTCTCTCCTTCATCCGGCTCTATTAGCCCTGCCAGCAACTTTATAAAAGTTGTCTTGCCGATCCCGTTCGGTCCAAGGATCCCTATGACCTCGCCCTTCATGACCTCGCCTCCCTCAACCTCGAGCACAAAGTCCTTGTACCTTTTGATCATGCGCGGGAAGGTCAGAAAGATGTTCTCAGGAAGAACTCTCTGAACTGGTGCAGGCCTGAGGTGGAATCTTATGGGCTCTTTACGGAACCTTATGTTCTCATCCGCGATGTAGCCATCTAAGAATATGTTGATTCCCTCACGTGCACTATGGGGATGTGATACTATTCCGTAAACTCCGGGAACCCCATAAAATATACATATGTTGTCCGAAAGATAGTCCAGCATTGCAAGGTCGTGTTCAACAACCACAACGGTCTTTCCCGCTTTGCAAAGCTCCCTGATACTTCTAGCAACCCTTATCCTTTCCTTAACATCAAGGTAGCTTGATGGCTCATCGAATAAGTAAACATTTGCATCTTTGAGTTTTGCAGCGGCTATTGCGAGTTTCTGCAACTCTCCACCACTGAGAACCTTTACCTCGCGATCCCACAACTTTAGAAGGTCTAATTGTTCTGCAACCTCCTTTGACATGCCTATCTCGTCTACTTTCTTTAAAATCTGCCCCACGGTCCCCTTCACGACCTTCGGGATCTTCGTGATGTTTTGAGGTTTGTGAACAACCCTCATCTCCTTGTCGATCAACTTCTTAAAATAAGGTTGTAGCTCTGATCCGCGGAAGAACCTTATTATTTCGTCCCATTCGGGTGGATCGTCATGTCTTCCAAGGTTTGGTTTCATTTCTCCAGCGAGAATTTTCAGCGCGGTGGTCTTTCCCGCAGCGTTTGGTCCTATCAGTCCGGTCACCCTCCCAGGCTTTGGAATCGGCAATCTGAACAACTCAAACCCGTTGGGGCCGTATCTGTGCACAAGATCGCTCTTTAAACGCTCAGGTAGGTTCACTATACTTATTGCCTCGAATGGACACTTCTTAATACAAATACCACATCCGCTACACAACTTCTCCGAAATGACCGGCTTTCCGGTCTCTTCATCGAATACTATTGCTTCAACGCCGGTCTTCACCATTGGACAGAATCTCATACATTCCTTTGTGCAGTCCTTGGGCTTGCAATTGTCATAATCGATCACTGCGATTCTCATGACATCCACCTATGGGAACCTTATGCCCGCATGCACCTTTTCGTCATCTGATGAACAGTACGCCCAAGACATAAATGGAGTGCTATGAGAAATTCCAACGTTCCCACGTGTGTCTAACAGGATAATCCCCATGGGTACATCCTTCGCAACACTAACGACATGATCTATCGTCATATCGGCCGCATGTTGTGCAAATAATCCTTTCCGGAGCAATTCACATGCGTACCTTGCAACCATGAGTCTCATCGACACCTCTCCTAAACCCGTAACGGAAGCCGCTCCCACGCCATTCTCCGCATACGTTCCGGCCCCTATAATCGCAGAATCCCCGATCCTTCCCGGAAGCTTTAACATAATTCCACCAGTACTCGTTCCCGCTGCAAGATTACCATCCCTGTCTAGGGCTACGGCTCCAACAGTTCCGCTCGAAATCTCCGGAATTTTCCGAATCAACTCTAGATTCTTGCGGAAAAACTCGTAACTTCCCTCCTTGAATTTCTTGAGAACATCTTCCCAAAGACGCCTCTGTTCGTCGGTTATGGGGTTACACTTCTCCATTTCGAACTTCTCCGCTAACAATTCGGCAGTTCTCCCCGTTATCAAGACATGATCTGTCTTTTCCATCACAATTCTCGCTAGGGAAATCGGATTCTTAACACTCGAAACGAGAGCAACCGCGCCCGCTTTGAGAGTTCTCCCATCCATTATCGACGCGTCCATCTCCACAGTTCCGTTAATTGTCAACGCGGAACCCGTACCTGCATTGAACACCGGATTATCCTCTAAAACCCTAACTGTAGTCTCAACGGCGTCTAAAGCCGATCCTCCTCTCTTAAGTACTTCATAACCCGCCTGTGCGGCAGTCCTGATGCCATTCAGCACATCGTTCTCAGGAAACACCAACCTTAATCCGGCACCGCCATGACATAGAATAACAAAACGTCTCATATCGCTCAACTCCACATTTTTGAATCTAAATTAGTGCAAGCAACATTAGCACGAGCATGGATACAGGAAGCACAAACAGAGAGTAATATCTTGCGGCTGATGCACCGGCTGTAACGAGATTTAAAAGAAGTGTGAAGTTCTTTCCAAGCACCTTCAATCTTGGGACATTTACAATTTTAGATCCAACTTTTACCTCTTCTAGATTCTTAATCGCATCCAGCGCAACTCTTTTCGCTAATTCCACTATTTCGTCGTGCAATCCTCTTTCACCCAGATAATTCTGACCTGACAACTGGGTGATACCAGCGGTGTAGTGCGTATCAGTCGTACAAACCTCTACGATGATATCATCGATTTTGTGCCCCATAGAGTATATTTCCTCCTTAGCGGCCGTTACAACAGTGTCTATTATCCTTTCCCTTAGCCCCCGCGCCAAATTATTGCTGTCATAGACTATGATCAGTAGGAGTTTCCCGCCCACCGCGATGGCAATCGCACTCACACCATCAGGCCCCATGCCGTGCTCACTGGGTATCCCAGTATTCCTTAACTTTGACACACCAGCCATGATGCTCCCCTCGTGTACCTGCCTATCCTTACCACCTATCAGCAGTCTTACCCCCTCCAGAATGTCAAAAAACTCCGGGGACCCAACGTCGACTGGAAGTCGCCTTTCATCGATGCAATTATGTGCATCCACCATTATTAAATCCTCAATCGCCCTGATACCGCTAGAGGCAACAAGCCCCGCCTCTAGTGAAATATCATCCATACTACGGGGAGCCCGCGTCACAATGACTAAAAGACTCCCCCCAATTCCGATAGATGTATAGGAAAAGTCCTTATACTTTAGCGTGTACGGCACAAAGGCAACTTCATGGCAGTTTATGTTTTCGACCTCACTTAACACAACTTCCTCGATTTTCTTTATCTCAGACCTGCTTGCAAGGTCATATTCGTGAGTTGAGGGACCATGTAATACCAAAACCCTCGTGCCTAACTTCTCCTCCAGAGAGCGGCTCAAGATGAACGGCATATTACTGCTTCCAATGTTGCCATAAAGTCCCGGATGTATGTAAGGTACTAGGAGAAGGGCCTTAAGCCGTCCATCGGCTTTTCTTCTGAACACAAAAATACCCACTGGGAGAGTCTTTTCCTCAGCTACCATCATCAGATACTTTTCCATCAGTGCAGGCTCATGTACCATCCATTCTGCAAGTGCAGCCCTTAAGAGGTCAACTGCATCGACACCAATGGACTTTTTACTGAAAGATCCCACACATGCCAGTAGCCCGTAACCGAATAGCAACCCCACAGCAAGCGGTACGAGTATTTTGAATAATAGTAGCGGAAGAGTCACTAGTGGGAGAGAAGAGTCAGCATATAACACCCAGGATACGGCAGGCAAATATATCAGGGATTGAGCGAGTGATAAGAATGCTGCATGGATCCAAGACAGTGAGCTTAGAGATCTACATGGAATCGTGACAACTGTTGCGATAAAGAACGTCATGAAGGGATATGCACACATTATCGTTATTGAGGGAAACAGGCATGACAGTCCAAGTGTTATTACCAGTAATGTGGATGCAATAGTGTAGGATATGAGAAAAACCGCAACGCTTCTCCTAAAATCCAACATCCGGAACTTCTCACCTCTGGTCATGGTGCTGAGTAACATCGATGGCACAAATATTGAAAGAATTGAGAAGGCCATGAGTGTGAAAACTCCCATTAGTGTAACATTACCAAAAAGAAGCACGATTATCAGCGAGAATGCAAATGATAAAACTACTGAGAACTTCACGAGTTTCGGCAACCTCGGTAGGGAAAACATCCTAGAATACATCCTTTCCACATCACTTATGCTCACATCTACCACCGCACCTCAACGCTCACATGCGGAGAACCCACGTAGGCTATCATAACATTCCCGTGTTACTAAAGGTATCGGCACCCAGTAACCGTTGCGTCATGAGGCACTATAGAGGAGGACAGAATAAAACCAGAACCTTCATACAAATCCGCTATCCTCGAAGACATCCCTTTTCTTTTCACTCATTGTTGCCTGCTCATCACCCTCCGGACTCTCAGATAACTCCTCAAGCAAACTCTGGACGAGCATCGATAGCGCATCTCTACCACCGCATTTTATCGACAACTCTATCAGGTTCATCGTTAAGTCCTTCAGGCTTCGGAGCAACTCCGTTTTTATGAAAATATCGTCTATCCTCTTAATTCCACGAAGCAATGCCTTCAGAGATACAAACACCTGCGAAAAAATGGAAAATACCTCCTCGGGAAGGGCAACCGCCTCGGTCTTCTCGGCTTTGACGAACCCCAGCAAACTTCTGTAAAGATCCTGTAGCACGAGGGTAAGATCTTCTCCATTCTTTATCCTCTTACTAGCGGTCTCAAGAAGCGCCTTCACATCGTTACTTTTCAGAAAAATGGTGCCCGCATCCTCCTTATCGAAGAAGCACACAACACAGAAGTCTCCTATTCTGTCCGAATGATCGAAGTACGCGCAAGCAAACATGTCAACTCCTTGAAGGTAAGAATAGACGAAATTCTCCTCTCCCTTCCTTTTGCTCATATCTTTGAGCAGCCATAACTGCAGAGACACATCCGCAACATCAATGTCTTGGAGGAAATTCCACGGAAACCTTTCCTCCATGAGCGGCCCTAACTTCAAATCGAACCTTATGAGGCTTGTTCCCCTGATCATTGTGATCACTATCACGAATAGTTGTATTATCGATTACTATTTTAGAGTCCTACTTATAAAAATTGTTTATTTGTACCTTGATTCGGATTTGACATCGAAATTATCCGCAATTTTTTCAAAATGGGCATCTTCTCGATCGCCTCCTTTGTCAATTTGTTCCACAATATCCTATTCGGTTTAGGGTATGAGGTGTTCGTTCTAATGACCCGAGTGGGCGTAACTATAATGTCTACCGGAACGTCATGAGTCTCGAATGGAATACCCTCGACCACCTGCACGTCATGAGCAGTCGCAACAACCGGCACCTCCTCTCCAAGTGCACCCGCTGTTCTCAGAATAACATATTCAAGGTCCCCGTACCCGTGTCCCTTGCCCAGCTTCGCCCCATCCGGAGAAACCGCGACAACTCCCGTCACGAAAAGATCCACGTTAAGTCTCGGAATATCAACCGTTCGCCCGTATTTGAAAGCCCCCGATATCGTGGATGCCTCGTTGACTCTATTAGGGGGGACTGAACCGGCCTCGATTACGAGGAAGCCCTTTCTTAGTCTCGGGGTTGCTATGACAAGAACTTTACCATCTCTAAGCGCAAACTCCCTCACTGGGCGTTGAGGGCTGTCCGGATTGCAGAAGATAACGTTTGCCCTTTCGTATTCGGGTAAACAACGAAGCCTTTCCGCCGCCTTTTCTGCACCGATAAAATTGGGTATTCTTCCCCGCACCGGTAATGGGAATCTTGCTATGCCTCTCTCCTCCATAAGTCTCCATATTGTCTCCCTAATTTCTCGCTTCCTCTCCTCGACGCCCATAACCGGCACCTTTCACTATTGATGACCTAAAATGGTACACACTCTCCACAAGCTTTACTGGAAGGTATGCACACGTGTGCCACACGACCCCACTTATGTGTGATATCGGAGAAAAAGTTTTAAATTAGTGGATCGTGGGAATATTTGCGAGGTGCAAAACGTGAGGGATCGCAAAATCCACATACTCCCTTCATCCCTCCACGCCTGAGTTACCACTCGCGTCTAGTTCTACTAGTTTTAATGCTCGAAAGGATCCATCTTTGGCTTCTACTCGCACATTACCAGAAATTGAAGGAAATCGGAGGGAACTTTGTTGGAAGAGGATCATGTGAGAGCATTATCCGGAAACTATGAACCCCATAAGGTAGAGCAGGAGATATTCGAGTTCTGGGAACGGGAGAAGATCTACGAAAAGGCAAAGAACAAGGGAGAAAAGAAGTTCTACTTCCTAGACGGTCCCCCCTATGTCACAAACCCCATACACGTGGGAACTGCATGGAACAAAATAATGAAAGACGTAATATGCAGGTTCAGGAGAATGCAGGGATACCTCGTGCGTGATCAGCCGGGCTACGACTGCCATGGACTGCCAATTGAGGTACAAGTTGAGAGGATGCTCGGAATAAAGCACAAGTGGGAAATAGAGAAGATGGGACTCGAAAACTTCATAAAAACTTGTAAAGAGTTCGCGCTGAAACACGAAAAGATATTAACGCAACAGTTCAAGAACCTCGGTGTCTGGATGGATTGGGAAAACCCCTACATGACGCTCACTGATGAGTACATAGAATCAGCATGGTGGTGGATAAAGAAAGCATATGAGAAGGGATTGCTCGTCAAAGGCAAGCGAGTCGTCCACTGGTGCCCCCGCTGCGAAACCACCCTCTCCGGATATGAAATCACGGACGAATATAGAGATGTTTCAGACCCTTCAATATACGTCAAATTCCCAGTGGTCGGCAAGGAGAAAGAGTACATAGTGATATGGACGACGACCCCTTGGACACTCCCCGCAAACGTTGCGGTGATGGTACATCCTCATTATACGTACGCAAGAGTAAAGGTCGGGGATGAAGTGTACATAATGGCGCTGGAGAGAGTTCCCGAAGTAATGCAGGAGGTCGGAATAGAGAAGTATGAGATATTGGAACGCTTTCCCGGATCCAAGTTGGAGGGCCTTAAGTACAGATCTCCACTCGCAGAGGAGGTTCCGCTCCAGGCAAAACTCGATGAAATGGAAAATGCCCACATAGTTGTACTCTCCGAGGAATATGTTACACTCACAGAAGGATCGGGGTGTGTCCACTCCGCCCCCGGACATGGAGAAGAGGACTATGAGGTCGGTTTAGAGTATAACCTCCCAATGCCGAGCCCGGTGGATAGCTCCGGAAGGTTCACTGAGGAGGCCGGAAAGTACGCTGGACTGTACGTTAAAGATGCAGACAAAATAATAATAGAGGATCTGAAGCGGAAGGGATACCTCCTATACAGCGGTAGAATTGTGCACAAGTACCCGCACTGCTGGCGATGCAAGAGTCCGCTGATTCTCCGATTGACCGATCAATGGTTCATAAAAATAACGGCCATAAAGAAGAAACTGCTGGAAGAAAATGAAAAGGTGTTCTGGGTTCCCAGATGGGCAGGGTTTAGCAGATTCAAGAACTGGTTAGAGAATGCAAAGGACTGGGTAATCTCACGTCAGAGGTACTGGAACACCCCACTTCCGGTATGGGTGTGCGAGAAGTGCGGAAACGAGGTAGTAATAGGTTCTAAGGAGGAACTTCTCCAAAAGGCGATCGAGGTTCCCGAGTACCTAGAACTACACCGTCCCTGGGTCGATAAGGTGTTACTAAAATGCGAAAAATGTGGAGGGGTGATGAGAAGGGTTCCTGACGTGCTTGACGTGTGGCTTGACTCAGGAATTGCCTCATTTGCCTCCCTTAATTATCCAAAGAACGAGCAGGACTTCAAGAAATGGTTCCCCGCTGACGTGGTGCTTGAGGGTCACGATCAGACGAGAGGATGGTTCTACACACTTCTGTGCACCTCAGTACTGGCGTTTGACGTTGCGCCCTACAAGGCGGTGGTGATGCACGGCTTCGCATTAGATGCAAAGGGAAACAAGATGTCAAAGAGCTTGGGCAACTTCGTTGCACCGGAGGACGTGATAGAGAGGTTCGGAAGAGACATCCTCAGACTGTACCTGCTACAGAACACCACATGGGAAGACCTGAGGTTCAACTGGGAGGGAGTGGAAGAAGTTCAGAGGATAATGAACGTCCTGTGGAATGTATTTGTCTTCGCGACAACGTATATGGAACTTGATAAGTTCTCGCCCAAGAAGTACTCACTTAGGGATCTGCTCCCGCATATGGCCCCAGAAGACAGGTGGATGCTGTCGAGAATAAACTCGGTCGTTAAGAGCGTAACAAAGAAACTCGACGAGTATCTCTTCCATGAGGCAACCCGAGAACTTCTGGACTTCATAGTCGAGGATGTAAGCCACTGGTATATAAGGTTGATTAGACGCAGAGTTTGGATAGAAACCGAAGACATTCGCAAAACGATCGCATATGCAGTTCTCTACGATGTCCTCAAGAAATTCATACTGTTACTGGCTCCGCTTGCGCCGTTCATAACCGAGAAACTATACCAGTTCATGGTGAGACCCGTAGAACCCGAAATGCCCGAAAGCGTCCACCTCTGCAGGTACCCCGACCCGGATGAGGAGTTCATAGACAAGGAACTCGAAAAGATGATGAGTATCGTGAGGGAGATCGTATCGGCTGCTAATAGCGCGAGACAAGCGGCAACGCCTCCTATAAAGATACGACAACCCCTAAGTGAAGTGATCGTACTAACCGACGATGAACTCGTGAAAAAAGCAGTAGAACGCCTTAGTGAGGTGATATGCGATCAGTCCAACGTCAAAGAGATCAAAGTCTTGCCGTTAAGTGAAGAATTGAAGTTCAAGAAAGTGGAACTGAAGCCACGAATGAATGTGCTAGGACCTAAGTATAAGGATCTGGCAAAGAGAATTGCAGAAGAACTATTGAAGGTAGATGCGGAGGAGGTTCTGAGGTCAATTGGAGAGAAGGGAACTTACGAATTAAGAGTCAATGGTAGATCGGTGAGCATAACAGAAGAAGACATAGAGGTTGAGGAAAAGGTAGTATCCGGATTCTCACGCGCGGAAACGAGGTATGGAAAGGTGTATCTTAACACGAGGATAACGAGAGAACTCAAGGCCGAAGGACTGGCACGTGAGGTCATCAGAAGGCTGCAGGAAATGAGAAAGCAGGCACAACTCAAGCTCGAGGAGTACGTGAGGATGTTCGTGCAATGTCCGTCCGAAGAAGATGTCGAGCTACTTAACGAGTTGAAGGACTTTGTGTCCAGAGAGGTCAGGGCATCGCAACTTATGATATTAAAGCCCAGTGAGACACCACCAAAGATGAAGTTTACTAAGGAATGGAATATTGATGAAAGTAAGTATGTGATGGGCCTCGACATCCAGTGAGGTGCATAGGGTGCCGGTCGAGGCGTGCAAAATAGAGTGTAGTAAACTGGCGATGGATAAAGGGACCGAGTTGGTAAGCAGGCTTGCAGAGTTCATGAAGGAGAAACTGAAGGGCTATGACGTAAAGGTTGATGGAACCACAGTGATAGTTTCGGGAGAAGGTGGAGTGACAAAAAGGAAGGTCCGCCTATACATAAAGAAATTTTTGCACAAAAACGAACTTAAAGACACATTTAAAGTGATCGCTGGTAACGCGGAGACATTCGTCATACATAAAATGAAAAAATGATGTTTTTGCTCAGCCCCATAGATCTTTTGCAACATCACTCAGTCCAAGCTCCTCCAATTTTTCTCTCGCCGGCTTTCCGGTCTCCCAGTCCCATTTTCTCTCTTTGTAGTATCCTCTTAGCAATGTCTCCATATCCGGCGAGAATCCTTGGGTTGCACCCTCCTTCAATGGCTCAATTGCAATTCTTGGAAGCCTGTCATCCGCCCTTGTAACCCCTAATTTCACATTAATTGCCCTCTTTAAGTTGAAAATTCTCTCCCCAGTCGTCAGTACAGTTTTTGCATCAAAGTTCCACCCTGTAATCGCAGTGAGCATTCGTGCCACTTGACTGGGCGTGTTTATCTGCGAGAACTGACATAGCAGAAGCGCATTATACAGTTCCCTGAAGTTCTGCCATCGTGCTGCCATTGCACCTTTTGCCTCGCTACACTCAAATCTGTCTCCGGCGGTGACCTTTGCCTCAAAAACATCAATACCCATGTCTATATACCAGTAGTCTGCCCTCAGGTGACATGCTCCACGTGGACTTGTCGCGTAGCACACGGCCTGGCCAGCAAAGGCCCGAGGATCATGCATGGGTATCTCGAGCCCCTTCACATGAGCAGCCTCGTCTTGACTCACCCCCAACTTCTCCGCAATTCTTTTGACACCCTCAGCAAGCAGATCCCCGATTCCTTCACGCTTTGCGATCATCTGTACGAGCTTTACTATGGTCTCGCCATCCCCCCACTTTATCTCAAGCCCCGCTTTATCCTTTGTCAGAATTCCCTTTTCATAAAGGTACATCGCAAACGCTATCGACATTCCCGTCGATATTGTGTCGAGCCCAAAATCGTTGCAGAGATGATTTGCGTATACTATGGTGTCTAGGTCAAAGTTCCAGCACAGAGGCCCGAACGACATGACAGTCTCGTACTCGGGCCCATCCACTTCATCAATGCCAAATTTCCCAAACTTCGTCAGCCGTCCACACCCTATGGGGCACCCATAGCACGAAACCGAAAATACAGAGTATCTCTCTCTCAGAGCCTTCCCGTCAACCTTATCTACCGGGAAGACGCTCCGAGTAAAGTACCTCGCAGGCCCATCTCCAATATACATGGATATGTCAGTGTATGCAGGGGTTCCAAATTCGTTTAGCAAACTAGTAAACGCAACCGAAACCAAACCTGCAGGCGAAATCGCTGCCGCCTCGAGAGCCTTCACCTCTGCTTTTAACCGATCTGGATCTTTTATCTCCGGCCGTTTATCACCATGTACAACGATAGCCTTAAGTTTCTTTGACCCCATGACAGCACCCAGCCCGCACCTTCCAGCAGCTCTTCCATGATCGTTCATAACGGCAGCGTACTTTACGAGGTTCTCGCCTGCCTGTCCAATCGCTGCAACTCTAGCCCTCTTTTCACCAACCTCCTTTATGAGAGTATCTCTTGTTTCGTAGAATCCTTTGCCCCAAAGGTGGGAGGCGTCCCGGATTTCCGCACTTCCATCATGAACATACAGATAGACGGGCTTATCGGATTTCCCTGTAATAATAATTCCATCAAAACCGGTAGATTTTAGAGCAACCGCGAAAAAGCCACCACTCGTTGCCTCTCCCCAGATGTTAGTAAGCGGAGACTTCGCACAAACAGCATGTCTTCCCGAAGATGGCACCCCAGATCCCGTGAACGGCCCTGTTATAAATGCAAGTGGGTTTTCCGGACCTAAAGGATCTAGATCCTTCGTCATGAACCTATACAGGAGTCTTGCTGCTAAGCCCGACCCACCTATGAAGTTCTTCAAATCTTCTTCTTTTAATTCGACAGTTTTCGTTTCCTTTTTACTCAAATCAACCCACAGAACCTTACCATGATACCCATACATTCCTAAACACCTCAGAAGTCCACATCCTTACCCTCATACGCGTATATCAACAACTTCCTTAATTCCTCCACCGACGTGGGCCTGGGGCTCGCCGGAGTTACGGCATCCTCATATGCGTACTTGGCAAGCACATCTAAGTTCTTCTCGAAGTCCTCTCTACTAATTCCATGATCCTTCAGGACATAAGACACGTCAAGTGACCTTAAGAAGTCCTTAAATAGATCGACAAGCTTCTTGAGGTACTCCTCATTGGTCTTTGCCTCTATCCCTAAATATTTCGCAAGATCTATGTAGCGATCCGTAGCCTTTGCATAGTAAGGTATAACGTAAGGTATGAATATTCCAACCGAGATTCCATGATGTATCCCGAAGGCTTTACCAACTGCATGTCCTAAACTGTGCGTGAGAGCGGTCCCACTATTGCTGAACGCAATTCCTCCCATCGTTGCTGCGATGTGCATCTTATACCTTGCCTCCATGTCTTTGGGGTTACGATACGCACGCGGAAGGTACTTCAATATCAACTCTATTGCCTTAAGTGCAATAGCATCTGTAAACTCCGTGGCCATTGATGAGAAGTAAGCATCTACCGCATGGGCCAGTGCATCAAGACCTGTGCCGACGGTGAGTTTAGGAGGCATGCCAGCTGCAAACTCGGGTAATAATATCGCATAATCCGGAACCAACTCTAAGGAGGCAATTTCTAATTTCCGAGGTGGAGTCTGTGACGTGTCTGTCAAAACCGCAGCATAAGTCGTTTCAGAACCGGTACCACTTGTAGTCGGACACGCAACAAGCCTAGCCTTCACCCTTAAACCAACTGGAAACAGGGGATTTAACATTTTCAGATTAGTTCCGGGTCTTTCGTAAAGAACCCATGCCGCCTTGGCAGTATCTATGACGGATCCTCCACCCACTGCAATTATAAGGTCAGGCTCGAACTTCTTCATATCCTCCGCGCACTCTTGCACAGTTTCTAGCGGGGGCTCAGGAACAGCCCTGTCCCATATCTGCACTTGGAAGCCAAAGGTTCTCAAGGACTGAGCAACCTTATCGGCGAGATGCTTGACGTATTGATCCGTTACAATGAACGCCCTCCTCCTCGTACACATGCTTGCCATCATCATCGAAAACGCCAGCAATCCTAGTTTCCCTACGAAGATCTTAGGGCAAAAAAACCATCCATAAACCTCATGAATAGCGTCTGCACCTAACATGTGCAACAGGGTTCTCATACGCTTTTCCGTATACCAGTACACTGAGGCCCACCTCCCTTTAAACTCGAGTAAACCTAATGTCCACATTAAGAATATAAACGTTTGGCTAAAAACGAACACCATCGGAACGCCAGTGCATACGGTACTTTTGCAAATTCACAAATGCTCGAGTTCTCATTTTGTCACAGGTTGTATTACTACATCGTTTTTCATTATGCAACGAATTAAGAAGTTTCTCGCGAAAAACTAACGAGTAAACCGCACGAAGGTCATCCGCCCAGAGCAAATATCCCCAACACTATCAGCATCCCGGAACTTATAACAAGTTTTGTAACATCCCTCCCCCTCACAACTCGCCCATTCACTATCGCAACCGCTGACCCCCTTAGAGCACGCTTCTTCCTCTCAAATACCCTGCGTTCAAACTCCTCGCCATACTTGTCACATAGAAACTCTAGGACATCGACAAGTGAGCGAAACATGCCAGCTGGCAGTCTATCTTCAATTTTTCTGGTCAAATCACGTAATGTCGCGAGATATCGGATCACTATGACATCCTCTTCACCGCCGGAAGGAGGAGTTGCGTCAGTGTGAGCTGAGCCAGTCATCAAATCCTCTTCTGTTCGCCTCATCATCCGCAAACACCGAATTAGTACACCGAAATTTTATCTTCCACAAATATACTTAAGCTACACATAATAGCTTTTCGCTAACTTCGCTTAAGTTGCTTTATCGCTTACAGACGAATGCCTACTCAGAACTTTCGAATATCACTAGGGTAGTCTGCTATTTGGCAGTTAAATTCTTTCCTCTCCGCCCTCTTTCGTGCGAACTCTAACGTCCTGTATGTACTTCTTTGCTACCCTAGCAAGATCTAATAGTTTTTCGCGAGATGGTGGAGTTATCTTTGAGTACGAGGGATCAAGAGTTCCCCCTTCGGTTCTGAACTGCTGAAGGACGTAGATGTCAACATATTCCGCCACGGTCGAAGCGATATTTTCAATATCCGCGGGAGAATCTACAATCCCCGGAACAACGGTTGTTCTTCCCTCCAAAAATGCCCCATGATCATGTATAACCCTCAGAGATTCCATCAAATTTTTAATAGCCCTCTCTCCAATAATCGGTATTCCTATCGCCCTTCCATAACTCTGGGGATCCAGTCTTGCCTTTATGTCTATCGCAAAGTAATCGATACAGCTCGTATCCATCAGCAGTTTCAGCCGTGAAGGATAAAATCCGTTCGTATCTACTTTGACAAGCAATCCTAAATCCTTAATACCACGTACCAACTTTATTAAAGGCCCTATTTGCTGCAGGGGTTCGCCTCCAGTTATGCACACGCCATCTATCAGTACGGAGTTTTCCTCGATGAACGAAAGAACTTTATCGACCTCCACCGCTCTGCAGTCTTCCTCCCGGAAAAGCCTCCAATTCTGACAGTAAGGGCACCGAAAGGGACAACCGCAGAGAAATATTACTGAGACCACTTTACCGGGGTAATCAACCGTCGATATCTCAACTACTCCTCCGAGTAATAAAACATCATCACGCCCGCTCAAGAACATCTCCCAACGCCTGTTTATCAACGCTCTACTTTCCTGTAACTGCCCATTAAAATTTTTTAATACGGTAATCTCATAGAGTAACCGTTCTCCCACTTGGTAGCATTCAGCAATTTATAGTAATTTTCAGCCACCAAGTGGGCCATCACGGCTCCCGGTCGCTCCGCCCCGCCTTACCCAGCCCATCCCGT
>Ga0190367_1000078_pt1 | contig 74667 bp, 83 predicted proteins | sample 4872181011_MG_FD_171838 | JGI IMG/M metagenome (GOLD analysis project Ga0190367, IMG submission 171838) | Hydrothermal vent microbial mat bacterial communities from Southern Trench, Guaymas Basin, Mexico - 4872-18-10-11_MG | ecosystem: Environmental > Aquatic > Marine > Hydrothermal vents >...
CTCTTGCCGTTCCTCTTAACGTTAGCCGACCCGCAGCGGGGACACGTTATGGCTCTAGGCCACTTGAACGCCCTGATCATCTTGGCTACCTGCTCATCGCTCAGGGCCAGGTCTATAACCCTCTCCACGTGCAAAAGATCAGCTCAGGACTAAATAAGATTTAGCGACAAAAACGCTAAAAAGTAGAAGAGCGTAATATTTTACATGGATGTCCTGGAGAAGAGGGAGGGTGTGATAATATACTTCAGCAGGTTGAACGGGCGGATAAGAGACTTCCCAGTGTACTTCAGCAAAACGCTTTTCGAGAAGATGAAGGAGAGAGCAAAAACCTTACACAAACACATAAAAACAAACACACCCCCAAGACCCGAGCCAGACGGACAATGCCTAAACTGCCCTCACCTGCACACAAAATGCTGGGCAACATGGGGAAAACAAACCAGCAAAGAGCAAAGAATTCGTCTGTATTAAAACTGTGTTAAAACGCATTAAAGGACATAATTATCACCCTGGCATGGCGTGTCACTAACCCGGGTAAGCGGTAAAACTCCCCGGGAAAAGCCCTAGACCTGAAGCCAGCAGTAAAGACAAACAAAAACAGGGCGGGAATCTTATGGAAGAAAACTTCACCATTTATCGCATATACTGAGGAAATATATAAGCTTTTCTTGTTTTATTTTAGTAAAATTTTGATAATAGTTTGCTTTCACAGAAAAATTTATTAAGAAGAAGTATGTATAGGAAGTGGGGGACGGGGGATTATGATTTAATCCCACTGGGCTGAGTTTGATGAACGGCGTGGCAACTGAGTCCTCCGTCCCCCATTAAAACAAAATACTCTAGATGAAAATAAATTTTTGGGTTTACTAGGGCTTAATAGGGTAGAAAACCTTAATGTTCTATAGAGCGTTTAACTTGGTAGATTATGTTTTGGTCTAATGTGGGTGGTGTGAAGAAGATAACTTCTTTTCCTGAGAGCAACGTTGGCTGTTGTTTTCCTTCTTCTACTAGGAAGATGTGTTTTTTATTGAGAGCTAACGCCATTCCTACCTCCATAGCTACATTGAAGGATCTCAGAGAGTTTTCCGTGAGTATAGCTATAAACGCATTACAACCCTGAATCATACTTTTTACCTTCTCTAGGATGTATTCTCCTGGTTTAAGATTTTTCACAGCGAGAATAACTTGAGTCGTTTTATCCGTTAAAGCCCTCTCCAACTGCTCCGCTATCTCCATATCTTTAACGCTGTGTGATATAAACACCTTCCTGGGAACAAAAACTCCGGCTCTAATACCCATTATTTTCACCTATTTCTTAAATATAAACATAAAATATAAAAATCTAATCATAATACAAAATTTTTTAATACTTCTTATGTAATAATGCTTATCAGGTGAAAATAAGAGGGCAACCTTTTCCTTTATGGTAAAATAAATGGGTAGGAGGGTTGCTGATCTTCTCTCCGAGATAGAGAGGGTTTTGGAGGAGTAGATAATCCTAATAAATTATATAGGTAGATCTGTTTTTGGTTTTTCTCAACATTTTTACGAAAAACCAATTCTTAAACCCTTATATAGGGGGAGGGGGTTATTAATTTAAAAGAACTAATACGTATTAAAGTTGGGGAAACATAATGTCCAGTCAAGAAGTGAAAATAAATATATCGATAAGACCGTTTGGTAACTATACCTTTGTAGAGACATTAAAGGAGGAGAAAGAAGTTAGAGAAGAGATTATGCCATTATATATTTTTCCCAAAACTACAAATCCTCCTTATATGGTTTACTGGGTTAGTTTATAGTTTTTTCAACCCATCTTCCCCCGATAAATCTCTTTTCAATTCTTTCAATAGGAGATTGTTTAATTATCTCTTTCAGAACAATTTCACGTATCTGGTTAGCAGCTTGTTGCAAAAGCTGTTGTAATATAAGCTGTGCTTCTCGTGGAATATCCTTTGGAGAGATTCCTGGTGGAAGTTGAAGAGGCATATTTATGTTAATTACAGGTTGAGGAGGTAACCTGCGAACCTTTCTTAATAATAACTCTCCTTCGAAGACATGTAATTTGTCTCTTGATTCTATACATGCGATAACGGTATTAGGTTCACGATACTCATTATCATATTCACTTTTGAAATATGCAAGTGGATCACTTGTAGTGTTCATTTTTAAAAGCTCTTCATAAGCAAGGTAAAGCTTCCATATAAGTTCCTCTAGTTTAGCATTAGGCTCTATTACCTGTAAACCTATATCTTTAGCTTCTTTACGACCAATGCCATGGCCATGGAGATATATTTTCTCAGTTAAGGCTTCCACTATATTAGTTATTCTACCTTCCTCCATAGGAGGTCTATGTAAGGAAAGTAGTTTTCTCGCGACTAGTCTAATATGGGAGTATGCTCTCTGAACCTGTCCAAGTACTGGTGGTGTTAACTTTTCTGCTAGAATACTAACACATTTAACCAAAGCATCTTGATCTGTTAACCCAACTCTTTCCTTAATAAACTTAATATAAGAAGATACATCTTCAACACCTATCTGTTGAGGTAAACCTCTCCCAGCCTCTTCTGGGATTATAAAGTGTAATGTTGGATCAATCGGACTTAACTCTCCCTTACGTCCCATGATGATGTTATCGGATCCTAAAGCTATTAAGGTAGCCGCACTATATGCCTTATAAGGAATAATTACATTAAACTCGTCACAGAACTCTCTAATCATTGTTACTATTCGCCAAGGAACCTCTAACCTGCCACCTATTCCATAAATAAATAAATCGATTCTTTCTACCTCTCCATTAGATTCTGCAAATGAAAGTAAATGATCATACAATGGTCTAACAGCATCTCCAGCTATACTAGCAGGTGCTAAAGGCCTATCACCACAAAAGTATACAAGAAGTCTTGATTTTCTCTCTTTCTCGATCTCCCTTATAATTTCTGTCCTAGATCTTATCATTGATTATTTTAGGAAATATTATTCATAAATATTTTATCCTGGTAATATATTCTTATTTTATTTCTAATATACTGCTCTTTTTAAGAATATTTTTAAAAGGAATCATTATTTTCTTGATAGTTCTGCTATTAGTCTTAGTAGGTCTATTTATGCTTGTTCTCTTTTGATTTTCAGTCTTGATGCTCTTGAAATTGTCAGCTCATTTAGGATCTCTCTTCGTTCCTTTGACCATCCGAGTAGTGTTTGGTTATCGCTCCGACACTCAGAACGTTCCTATGTCTTGCGGGGTATGGGATCCTATCGCTGTAGTGGTAACCCCCAGCTGCGACCATGAAGTCTATTCTCTTACACGCCTTCTTCAGGACCGGGCTTTCCCTCAACGTTAGGGGCATGGCTATCACATCCACCCTCCTTTTAACAACGTATGATAAGGCTTCAAGAATCGAGATCAGGGGTCCTCTACCATCCTCCTCCATGACCTTAAGATGCAACACCTTAGCGCCTGGAAACAACGAGAGAAGCAGAGTAGTCGTAGCAGTTCCGTGACCGTTTAAGTCATTAGCTCCCTCACCCGTGAAATCCCTAACAGCTATCCTCCTATCCCTGACGTTTGTTCCGGTGTCGAAAAGAGCAAGCCGGAAACTTACATTATCGGTCTCCCTGAAGAGCTCATGATCAAAACCATAACCCTCGATGAAAGGCAGGTTCAGAGTCCTACGGCTCACGAAAAAACGACTCCGAGATAGCTATCTCCGACACCGCAACCCTAGCATCCTCGAGGAACCTGCCTTTAACATCCTCCTCAACATCTATAAGCACAACACCGAACTCCCCGTACTCCTTAATAATTCTATAGGGAACCTTCTTGCTTTCGAGAACACTTAACTTTTCCTTCACGACAAGCTTCAACATTACAGTACCCGCTTAAATACGAAAGTTACCCGAAACTTTCACTCAACACAGGAGAGCTTAACACCCGCACAAGGCAATTGTTATCCGCCATGTTATCCTCCAATAGGAAGCACGGGAAGACCATCTCCTTCAAGGCTAAAAAAGTCCGAAACAGGGTTTATATATACAGAGTCTTCAAGTCCGCAGGCAAAACCCGTGAAGAATATTTGGGTCCGCTAGATGAAATAGCTAAGTTCTATCTAAGGTGGTGCGGGGGCCGGGATTCGAACCCGGGCAGGCCTACGCCAGCGGATCTTAAGTCCGCCCCCTTTGTCCTAGCTCGGGCACCCCCGCTACTGATTTAGTTATCTTTACCTTCTAATTTAATTTTTCTTTCTGGTTAAGCTTGTAGAATTGACGATGACATAAAGTGATTTTTCAGGAGGAAGTGGAGGTAAGTGTTTAGTGGTCAGCGAGGTCTCCATTCATCATACTTTTACAGTTAACTTCGGGCTCCTCATCCCCAGGAATAACAAGCATACCATTGTTTTAAAGTTATCTGGGACTCTGTACTAATCTGAGGTTTTAACAATGGTTAGGGTGAGGTTCGTAACTAGAAATAAACATAAGGTTCTTGAGGCCTCCGCTGTGTTGGCGAGATACGACATAGAGGTTGTTCAGGCTCAAAGAAGTAAGGTGGAGATCCAGTCAGCCAGTCTCGAGGAGGTAGTGAGATATGCGTTACGTAGCTTGAAACCTGAGAGCGAACCTATCGTTGTAGAGGATGCGGGGCTTTTTATACACAGGCTTAATGGTTTTCCCGGTCCCTATTCCTCGTTTGTTTACAAGACTATAGGCATTGAAGGTGTTCTAAAGCTCATGGAGGGTGTGGAGGACAGAGAAGCCAGCTTCGCCTCAGTCGTGGGAATACTTACTCCCTCAGGTGAGGTGAGGCTGTTCTCAGGTGTTACTAAAGGAAGTATAGCCACGGAATCTAGGGGGAGCAAGGGGTTTGGTTTTGACCCTATTTTCATACCTGAAGGCTGTGATAAGACGTTCGCTGAGATGAGCATTGAGGAAAAGAATGCTCTCTCTCATCGAGCTAAGGCCTTCATGAAGTTGGGTGAGTGGCTTACTAACAAATCGTAGAGTAAGCTTTTAAAACACCTGATTGTTGCCTATCTTAGGTGTAACATGGTGAACGTCTGGAAGCTTAGGACAGCTATGCTAGGCACTCTAGCCTTAATCATAGGCTTTTCAACACTCCTGATAACGGTACTGTTGAGTATAACAGGGACGTTCAATCTTAGCTCTCTGCTAGTCTTCGTAATAGCGCTTAACTTGGCTCAATGGCTGGTGGCTCCCTATATAATAGAAGGGCTTTACGGAGTAAAGGAGGCTGACCCAGAAAGTTATAGGGAGCTTCATGCAATGCTTGAAAGCCTAAGCTCTAAAGCTGGCATACGTAAGCCTAAGCTTATGATAGCTGAGACTCCTGTGCCCAATGCCTTTGCATACGGCTCTCCTCTTAGCGGACCAAGGGTTGCGGTTACCAGAGGACTCTTGAACAATCTAAGCAATGAGGAGATAGAAGCTGTGCTTGGTCACGAGCTAGGTCATCTGAAGCACAGGGACGTTCAGCTCATGATGTTCGCCTCCGTATTGCCCTCTCTCTTCTACATACTCTCCAGGTACTTCCTTTTTGCAGGATATGAGGAAGAGCGGAGGGGGGACGTAATAGCTATTAGCTTGATAAGCCTAGCTGCGTATTACGTTCTCTCACTTTTCACACTCTACCTTAGCAGGCTTAGGGAGTACTATGCCGATTTCTTCAGCGTTCAAATAGCTCCTAATCCCAGGGAAGGATCTAGGAGGCTCATGAACGCTTTAGCTAAGATAGTTCTCTCCACCTCAAAGCTTAAGACATCCGGGATGAAACTAGGTATAATGGGGTTTAAGGAGCTTTTAATAGCTGATCCAGATAGCGCTGAGACCGAGGCATCAGCTTTATCCTCAACTTACGGTATAGATGAAGGTGTAAGAAGGCTGCTGAACAGGAAACTGACATTAGCGGAGCGTTTGATAGAGCTCTTCTCAACCCACCCTAACATAGTTAAAAGGCTCAAGGCCCTAGAGGAGCTTGCAAGGTAATGTTTAGCATTGGGTAAAGTAGAGGTAGTTAACCACCCTGAGTTAGAGGAGGCTTGCAAGCTCCTCAAGAAATGGGTAGGTCCTAATAGAGTAATATTAATAGTAGCTAACTCAACAGTGAATTACGTAGGAAGAGCATCGTCTACTCTCTCATGGGGAGAAGTTGCTCCTCGAGTAGCTAGAGGGTCAGACCGTTACTTTACAGGAACGGTCTTGAGCTTAAGAAATATGGAAGTATACTTACAGCCCTTTCGGAGAAGTAGGACATATCTTTATTAAACCATCAGAGTCTTACAAAGCATGGTTTACAGGGAGTTCGTAGATCTAAACTACATCCCGTCCTCCGACGAGCTCATAGCTCTTTATAGGATAGAGCCAGCCAAGGGTTTCTCGATAGAAGATGCTGCCGGAAGAGTGGCTAGTGAGAGCAGCGTAGGTACCTGGACTGACGTAAAAACTATGACAGAGTTTGTTAAGGAGATGAGAGCAAGGGCTTATGAGATAGAAGGTAGCTACGTAAAAATAGCGTATAGACCTGAGCTGTTCGAAGTCGGTAACATGTCACAGGTCTTTAGCGCTATAGCAGGCAACGTGTTCGGAATGAAGGCTGTTAGAAATCTGAGGCTTGAGGATGTCTACTGGCCTAGGGACATCGTTAAGAGCTTCCCAGGTCCGTTACATGGAATGAAAGGGGTTAGGGAGATACTTAAGGTTAAGAAAAGACCTTTGACTGCTACAGTCCCTAAACCTAAGATAGGTCTCAGTCCTGAGGAATATGGTAAGACAGCGTACGAGATAATGGTAGGAGGCATAGATCTAGTTAAGGACGATGAGAATAACACCAGTTTAAACTTCTGTAAGTTTAAGGAACGTGTGGAGAGCGTGCTTAAAGCCAGGGACAGAGCTGAGAACGAGACGGGTGAAAGGAAGGGCTTCTTAGCTAATATAACCGCGCCTTACAGGGAGATGCTGAGAAGAGCCAAGCTAGTTAAGGAACTAGGCGGAGAGTTCGTCATGATAGATATACTAACAGTCGGGTGGTCTGCCCTCCAGGGGTTTAGGGAGGAGAACAACGACCTTAAGTTAGCCGTACATGCTCACAGGGCATTTCACGCCGCCTTCACAAGGAACGTTAAGCATGGTGTCTCAATGAAAGTTATAGCTGAGGCAGCTAGGCTCACAGGGGTTGATCATTTACACGTAGGTACCGTTGTAGGTAAGTTAGAGTCTAAGAGAGTCGAGGTACTTACCTTAGCGGACATACTAAGGCTTGATAAGAACAGGGAGTGCAAAAGGAGAAGGGTTCTGAGGAAGAACTGGTGGGGACTTAAGCCTGTCATGCCTGTCAGCTCAGGAGGGCTTCATCCAGGGTTAATACCTTACGTGATCGATCTTTTCGGCCCAGATGTACTAATACAGGTGGGTGGGGGAGTCATGGGGCACCCTGAAGGTCCCTTAAGCGGGGCTAGGGCCATTAGGCAGGCTATAGACGCTGCCTTAAACGGTGTTGACCTAGAGGAATATGCTGAGAACCATCCTGAGCTGAGGGAAGCGTTAGGAAAATGGGGATTCACTAAGCCTATGTGATCGCTAAACTTAAGCTCTCAGTTTATTAAGCATTTTCACTATATTTATTTAAGGGAACATGAACTTACTAAGAACTTTGCTGAGACTAGGCGGTGCTTATAAGTTATATGAAAGAATGCTTGAGGGAGAGGTCAAAGACGGGGAAATACCGAGCCATATAGCCTTCATACTTGACGGTAATAGAAGATGGGCGAGGTTACGTAACGTACCTTCATGGATGGGGCATGAGGAAGGTGCTAAAAAGGCTGATGAAGTGCTAGACTGGTGTCTAGAGCTAGGGGTTAAGACGGTAACTCTCTTCATTCTATCAACTGAGAACATAAGCAGGAGAAGTAGACATGAGCTTCTTAAGCTTTATGAGGTAATTGAGAGGCATTTAAGGAGTAAACTGGATGATAAGAGGATTCATGAGAATAAGGTTAGGGTAAAGGCGTTAGGGAGACTGAATCTCCTACCCTCAACCATAAGGAAACTTCTAATGGAGTTAGAGGACATGACTAGAACATATGATGAGCGCTATCTTAACATAGCGATTGCCTATGGAGGGAGGGACGAAATTATCGAGGCAGCTAGAAAGTTAGCTAGAGATGTGGTTCATGGTAAGGTTATGCCAGAGGAGATAAACGAGGAGCTTTTCAGTAAGTATCTTTACACATCTCACCTACCAAACCCCTATCCAGATATGATAATAAGAACTAGTGGCGAGCTCAGAATAAGTAACTTCCTTCTATGGCAGTCAGCATACTCAGAAATAGTTGTAATAGATGTCTATTGGCCAGAGTTCAGGAAGATAGACCTTCTTAGGGCGATAAGAACGTATCAGAAAAGAAACAGGCGCTTCGGAAGATAGAACATCATCACTTCATCCCTTAGCTTGCAAAAAGACTTAAATTAAGTGTCTAAAGCTTAACTATTGGTGAGTGCGTCTTGGGAGGTAGGAAGAAACCTAGCATCTCTCAGCTTGAGAAAAGGATGAGCAAAGAGAGGAAAGAGAGGGAAAAGGGTAAGGCAGACAGGAGCTATGAAATGAGGCTAAAACCCTCAGGCGAGCTTACTCAAGGCTCTATAGATCAAATAATTGAAGGTATTAAGGGAATGCCCTACGTAACCCCCTATCTCTTAGCTACAAAATTCGGGCTTAAAATAAGCAGGGCTAAATCCGTTCTCAGGGAGCTAGAGTCTAAGGGAGTACTTAAGCTTGTTGATAAGAACAGAAGGCTGTCAATATACGTAGTCGCCTCTTAAAGCTGTTTAAACTATATCAGTTATAGAAGTAGGCCTCGGCTTGTACACCTCTAGTAGCTTTTTCTCAGCATTTATAACTCCTAGCTTACTTCTACTTATCAGTTTATGTGAGAGCAGTTTTTCTATCACTTCTCGTGGATTCCTTACTCCTAATCTCTTAAGATCCTGAATAAATCGTATTTCACCTACACTCCAATATTTAGATAGGTAGTCTAAAGCCTTAACTAAATCAGGATCATCAAAGCTAGGAGCTCTTTCTTCTTGAATAACAATCACTTGTTCCTGAGTTACTTCTCTATCTTCAGGAAGAGAAGCTTCAGGCTTAGAGACATCCTTGGTTTTTCCCTTTACTTCTTCTTTTTCTTTAAGGAAGTTTACAAGGTTAACCTGAGAACTATTTTTTACTCCTTTTTTTCTTTTAAGTTTAGTTTTCCTTAAGGATTTTCTCACCTTTAGATTACTACGTTCCTTTGGAATTTCTCTCATGCTGCTAGAGGAGGCAACGTATTCTACTTTTTTAGGTATATAAAGCTCTAGACTTTCGTCAATAAGCTCTTTTTCCTCTGATAGCTTAACTTCCCTGTTTTCTTTTAACTCTTCAAATAGTAAATATAAAGTCAAGGGAGTTAGCTTTCTCCTCTCACCCCACGCTAATATATCGGAAGACTTCAATGTTCCTTTCTTCCTAAGCTCTTTCATTAAATCTTTCAAAAGATCCTCAAAATCAGACATAACCTCAACTGATATAGGGTTTAACCCTAACTTAAATCCTGTTATGTAGCTTTCGCAGTTTTGTAGCAGCAAAACTGCTTTTAAAGAAAAATTCACTCACTTTATTTCAACTTTTATCTCTGAAGAATTTAATATTTTAATCAAATATTCATCATTTCTATTTTTAAATATTTGAAAAGATAGCTCTCTGTTCCCTAACTTTATCCCTTTAAGTTTAAGACTTTTTAATCCTTTAGGTAATGAAGGTTTAAGGATAACCTTTTTTCTCTCTATATCAGGCTTCATATTAATCATTGAGGTTAAAAAAGCAAATATACTGGCAGCTGACCATGCTTGAGGTTTATTAGCTGTGGGAATAGGTACAGGAATTTTACTCATTTCCTTATCAATACCGCTAACTAACTCTGGTGCTTGATGATCTTTCATCAGATAAATCATCATGAACATTGAGTTAGATAATATACTAGCTAATTTGTTAAAACCAGTATATGAGAGCCCTAAAGCTATTATAGCATTATCATGGGGCCAAACGCTACCATTATGATAGCTGAAAGGATCATAGCTATTCTCATTTGAACTAAGAGTTCTAATACCCCATCCAGAAAACATATCTTTCTTAAATAATCTTTCAGCTATAGCTCTCTCCTTATAAGCTATTCCTGAGAAAAGTAGATGACCCGGGTTAGAGGTTACTACACGTGAAGGAAGATTAAACCTGTCAAGAGCTAAAGCATAGTATTTCAAGTCATTTAACCAGTATGCCCTATTAAATCTCTCCTTAAGTTTAAGAGCATCCTTCCTAATTAATTTACCATCTAATTTCAGGTAATCCTGTATTGACAGTAAAGAATTTAATGCTTTATACGTATAACCCTGAACCTCGACTAAAGCTATTGGAGGCTTTAGTGGTTTTCCTCTTTTATCAATTATAGCCGAACCAGAGTCTTTCCATCCCTGATTATCAAGTCCTCTCCTCGCTTTCTTTACATATCTGATAAACCCCTCTCCCTCATCTAACTTATAATATATCCAGTTTAAGGCAGCTTCGATGTTATCCTTAATCTCTTTAATAGTTTCTATGTCACCAGTCCACATGTAGTACTCGCATGCAAGTATTAAGTACAGCGGAGTTGAATCAATACTTCCATAGTAAGGATTAAAGGGAAGCATATTGGAACAAGAGAGTTCTCCGACTCTTAACTCATGTAATATTCTTCCGGGTTCCTCATCCCTCTTAGGATCATGTTTTTTCCCTTGAAGTTTAGAAAGAAGTAAAAGAGCTGCTTTTGCATACTTAGGCTCAAATGATAACAGAAATAGCGAGGAAATTATCAGATCTCTTCCAAACACGCAGGCAAAATTAGGTATTCCTGCTAGTAATATGGGTCCATAACTAGTTATATATGTCAAGGAAAGCAAGTCGTTCAACGATGAAGCAAATACCTTTTCATACACTTCATTGGCCTTAAGACCTACCCGTAATAGATCATATTGAGGTTTCTCCTTATAATAACCTATATCCACCTTAGGGTTTATAAAAGGTTTATACTCTACTTTTAACAAAGTACTACTACTAGGTTTAATATAAATGTTAAAAGAAAATACACCTTTATTAGAGACCTTACTGGGTTTCTTAGATATTCTTACTTTCAAGCCTCTTATAATGTTATCTATACCGTTATAAAGAAACTTGTACTCATTTCCTCTATGAAGAAATAATATGTTCCTCTCTCTGAACCTAGGATATCCTCTAACCTCAAATATGTCATCAAAACTAGGTTTAATTAAGTATTTGAGATTAATTCTTATATTTTTGTTTGTTAAATTTATTATTTTTATATTATCAATATATCTTTTTTCACTGTTTAATTTTTGTTTTCTTAATAATAATATACAATTTTTACCTATTTTATTTACTCCCAGAAAGCCGGTTAAGGCCTCCTTTGAAGATATTTTCATATGGTATATATTTTTTAATAATAAATTATCTACTTTTATTTTAGATATTTTTATAAATCTAGTATCATAAGCATATAATCCATGGACATCATCTAATATATTTCCATCGTTTCCCGTTATTACGAATAGTCCGTTAGATATTAACATAGTATTTTCTTTCATCTAATTATCTCCTCAATAACTATCTTTTGAGCTTCTATATCCTCCTCCTCTGCATCAAAACCCCCTATGGTATATGTTCCCTCATCGGTTACTACTATTATTGTACTAGTTCTTTCTGAAATACGTGTACGATTAGCAACTCCCTTTATTACTACAGGATCTCCACTTTCAACGAATTTACCTTCTACAGTGACCTTAGGTTTAAATCCTTTCTTTAAAATTTCCTCTATTTCCATAAATGCTAAAAGAAAATTTAAAAATGTTCTAGGGTAGGAGTTGGAAGATATTTCCCATCTTAATACAGTATTAGCTCCTTTCCAGGATTTTCCATAAATATCTAATAACCTCCAGATTAAATCCTTCTCTTTGATAATATACCCATATATCTCATTATTATAGAGTCTAGGTATTCCCTTACTAAAGAATGTACGACGTGAATAAACGGCCATAGCCGTATCTGATGATAATAAGACAAAATCCCCTCTCCTGGTTACCTTTAAAAATATTTTTTGACTCAGAGAACTGAAATATTCAATCAATTCTCTATTTATTCTAGGGAAAATTAGAAGGTAAAAGTTGACTCCCTTTTCAGCGGCATTACATATATGCTCTTTTAACGCATCAAACAAGTAAATAGGTAGTTCACCGCATACTTCAATCTTTGATCTCTTTACACTGTCTATCATATTAGAGAGTAAACCGGTAGTATTACGGGTTATAGTTACTGATGGTATTTCCTCTCCTTTTTTTACCTTATTTAAAAACACGTTTATGGTTTTCTTAACGTTGTTAAGCTCTATTTGCAAACACTCTATAACTGAAAGAGGATTATTAGCGATGTACATCTTTGGCCTTCCTGAAACCACTTGAATGAATCCTTTTCGGGATAAACTAGAGAGGATATTATAGAGCTGGGGTTGATGAACATCTACGGCTTCTAATAATTCTCCTGCCGAGGCTTTTCCTCTATATAATATAGCTAGATATACTTCTGCTTCACGTTTAGTCAGTCCTATTCTCGTTAATAGCTCGATTAAATACTCCTCGTGTTCTAACATTATATCACCACTTAAATAATAGTTACAAGAAAACTTATATACTAATATTTTATAGTATATTTCTGGTGAAGGGGTTGAAAATGCCTAAAAAGCTACTGGTATTAACTTTCATGCTACTAAGCACACTTATTCTCTCAATATCGCCATACGTTTCTGCTCAAAGAATTTTCATACGTTTCGCTGGATGGAGTGCAGGACCCACTGAAGTTAAGAACTATAAAATCATGATCGAGAAATTCATGGAGAAGAATCCCGATATAGCTGTTAAATATGAAGTTATTACTCAAATGTTTCACGAGAATATACTAGCCTCTTTTGGAGCAGGGGTAGCTCCTGATGTTTTTTACGTAGATAGTAGTTGGGCACCTATATTTATAGAGAAAGGAGCTTTATATCCCGTTTCAGAAATAGCATCCTCTGAATTTATAGAACAATTTTACGAGTTTCTCCTAGAACCATTTAAAGGTAAGGATGGTAAGCTTTACGGTCTTCCTAAAGATTGGAGCATGTTAGCGTTATTCTGGAACAAGAATCTATTTGCTCGGGCAGGCCTTTCTAGACCTCCAGATACATGGGAAGAGTTGGAGGAATTCGCTAAGCAGATCACTGAGAAAACAGGAAAGCCAGGTCTTGCAATATACCTAGGAGGTTTTAATAGGTATATGCCAGTTGCTCTTAGTAATGGCGCTCCTAAACCTTGGTTTGAGAAACCTGAAGATGGTGTATGGTTTGATAATCCTAAGGTTAGGGAGACATTAGAATGGTATATAAATCTCTATTTAAAAGGAAAGGTAAAAAGAGAGGAAGAGGGTCTTAAACCTTATGTAGTATCTCCTGCAGACGTAGGAGCTGGTTGGCTCGGTGATGCATTCGGAAAACAGGAAGTAGCCATGGTAATTAGCGGTAATTGGATGATACCTTTCCTTGCAGACCAGTTCCCTGATTTCAAATTTGGTAAAGACTGGGATATAGCTCCTGTTCCTAGAGGAGACGTTAGTAGAGCCACTATAGCTTACACTGTTATACTTGGTATTAACTCAAGGACTGAACATCCTGAAGCTGCATGGAAATTTATTGAGTATCTACTAGGGAAGGAAGGACAGGAGTTCCTTGTAGTAAAACTGGGCCATACTCTTCCCTCAATAAAGGGTTTTGAAAAACACCCAGATCTCTGGCCTCAACACGCTAAAACACTTTCATTTAAATATGATCAGATGATAGTCTTCTTATGGGGACCTAAATCTGGTGAATTAGAGTCTAGGTTTAGTGACACTATGGCAGCCGCTATGAGAGGAGAAATATCCATTGATGAAGCATTAGAAACTATGAAACTCATCGTTGCTGAAGTTTACGGAGAGTAAAATTTTTCATACTTGGTGTTAAAAATGAAAAAATTTTTTATTTTTTTACATAGTTATTATGATAAAGCCCAAACTAAAGAATTTATAGGAGGTATGCTTCTCATCCTAGGAGCAGCTTTTTTTAATCTAGTCTTTGGATATTTCTCCGCAATTTTTGCTGTATATCTTAGCTTTATGAAATGGGATTATATAGGTCCCATGGAGTTCGTTGGTTTTAAAAATTATGAAATAGTGTTAAGGGACTTATATAGAGGTATCATTGGAGCTCCCTACTTATTAACTCCTTTTTTCACAGGTTTTAAGAACATCATAATTTACACATTGATGGTTGTTCCCGCTCAAACCTTTTTAGCTCTTATACTAGCAGCTTTAGCCAATCAAAGGATAAGAGGAGCGCAATTTTATAAATTAGCATATTTTCTTCCTGGGACAACATGCCCGGTTATAATATCTTTGATATTTATTTGGCTTTTCATGAAAAAAGGTTTTATAAACTATATGATTCAATTCTTCGCTCCTGGTTTTGCTCCTGATTGGTTAAATGATAGAAATTACTTATTACCGGCAATAGCTATCGTAGCTATCTGGGGAACAAGTGGGCACTTTACGGTCTCTTTTTTAGCGGCATTACAAGCTATACCTCGTGACCTGTATGAAGCGGCTATGCTTGACGGAGCTGGACCTATAAGGAGGTTTATTTTCATTACTATTCCTCTATTAAGGCCTATGATAGTTTACGTAGTAGTAATGGGTGTTATTGGAGCTCTTCAAATGTTTGATTTAGCATGGGTCATGGCGGGGTCGTCGGGTGGTCCCGGAGGATCAGGTTACACTATAGCATTAGATATATATAACGAAGCATTTACAAGGTTAAGACCAGGTGTTGCTGCTGCTAAAAGCCTCTTTTTGTTTACTATAATATTCATTACCACATACCTTTTTCAAAAAAGATATGGTAAGGTGATAAGATGAAAAATGATATTGTTAAGTTATCCTGGTTTATAGTTACTTACATTGTTCTAACAGGTTTCGCACTAGTTTATCTCATACCCTTTATACGATCTATTACGGCCTCATTCATGACATGGGAGCAAGCCTCTCGTTTTCCTCCGGAGTTTTTCCCTAATCCATTTACATTGGAGAACTACGAGAAGTTATTTAGGCTCGAACTTTTTCCACGTTGGATATTAAACTCCGCTCTTTACACTGGGATAATAGTTTTCGGAAATGTTATTTTAACCTCTATGGCCGGTTATGCGTTTGCCAGGCTTAGATTTCCCGGACGTGATGCGCTTTTCTCAGTTTTACTAGCTCTTCTTATGATACCTGGTTTTGTTACACTTGTACCCAATTATATAATAATTTATAAATTAGGACTCGTTGATAACATCCTTGGCCTAGCCTTATTAAGTATAGCTGATGTATCAAGTATCTTCCTTATGAGACAGTACTATGCATCATTTCCCTCCGATCTATTCGAGGCAGCTAGGTTAGATGGTTGTGGTCCTGTAAAAGCATTCTTTTATATAGCCTTTCCTTTAGGTAAACCAGCTATAGGTGCCGTGGCTGTGTACCAATTTCTCGGTGCGTGGAACGCCTTTCTTGGACCCTTGGTCTTCCTTAGGACACCGGAGAATTTCACTTTACCTGTAGGACTTAGTTTTGCATTTCAACGATCTATGTGGGTAGAATATACACCTATAATAGCTGGCTCAGTATTAGCCGCAATGCCGACGTTAATTCTTTTTGTTACTTTAAATAAATATCTAATAAGAGGTATAGTAATTACAGGAGGTAAAGGATGATAATATGGCACGTGTTTTACTTAAAAATTTAACAAAAAGATTTGGTAAAGTCATTGCTGTAGATAAAATTAATCTAGAGATCAAAGATGGAGAATTTCTTGTTCTATTAGGTCCTAGCGGCTGTGGTAAGTCCACTACATTAAGACTTATAGCTGGTCTTGAGAGACCTGATGAAGGAGAAATATGGATAGGAGATAGGATGGTAAATGAGGTAGATCCAACTAAAAGAAATATAGCAATGGTCTTCCAAAGCTATGCGCTTTATCCCCATATGAGTGTTTATGGTAATATAGAGTTCCCCCTCAGGATGCAGGGTGTTCCCAAAAATGAGAGAATAAGGAAGGTAAGGGAGGTTGCTCGCTTTCTTGGGATAGAAGAGCTTCTCGATCGAAAGCCCTCTCAATTAAGTGGTGGTCAGCAACAAAGAGTAGCTTTAGCCAGAGCGATAGTTAGAGAACCTGAGGTATTTCTCTTAGATGAACCTTTAAGCAATCTTGACGCTAAGCTAAGAGTCAAAATGAGATTCGAACTTAAACGCCTGCTTAGCTCTGAATTAGGTATAACGACTATATACGTTACTCACGATCAAGTGGAGGCTATGACAATGGCGGACAGGATAGCCGTTATGAATAGGGGGAAGATATACCAAGTAGGTACTCCAGAGGATATATTTTATAAACCTAGCAATATGTTTGTAGCAGGTTTTGTAGGAAGCCCACCCATGAACTTCGTAAAAGGTATCGTAAGAAAAGAGGGAAACCGTCTATCCCTCATACATGGAGAAGTTAAACTATCTATACCTCTAAGCTATGAAAAACTAGTTAAAATGGGCGAAGAATTAGTCATAGGCTTCAGGCCTCAACATGTCGAAGTCGCAGATCATCCTTTTAAAGGATCTATAGAATCGCACATCATCGGAGTTGAGAAATTAGGCACTGAAAATTATGTTCATGTGAAATGCGATGATTTAGAAGTGGTACTTCAAGCACCCTCAGAGATAGATTTTAGGAAAAAAGATAAGATTTACTGGCAACCTAGAGAAAATTTAATATATATCTTTAATCCTAAAAATGAAAAAGCATTGTACTTTAAACGTTAAAATCTATTTTCTCCAGATAGACCTTTTCTCATATATTTTATACTTTCTTTCTTGGATATAGGCTCTTAATAACGTCATTTTCATATACAATAACGCATGTGCTATTACCTTCCATAAAGGGTAACCTAATTGAGCTCTAGATATACCTTGAAGTCTCTGTCTTGTATCGCTAAATCCAGGTCTTAAATGAACTATTTTTGTATCTCTTACGTAAATATGTCTATATCCATGTTTCTTAATTCTATATAGCAGATCGTCATATTCGCTTGGTACATCTCTTAAACCACCTATGTTTAAGTATACATCTCTCCTTATAGCATAGATACCTGAATGATAATGAAGTCTATACGGTGAAATTTTATTTAATATTCTTTTAAGGAGATTATAGTATGTCTCCCTTACTCTCCAAAGGAACCCTCTAAAAGGATCATAGTTAACATAGTTAAATGAGAGAACTCCTACTTTCTTATCCTTTCTTAATAATCTAAAGTACTTAAATACTTTAGGATCTACTATTAAATCGGCTGCAAACACATAAATTACGTCTCCTTTTGAATTTCTAATAGCATAGTCAAAGTTTTCAGCGCAAGGATTCTTCCATTTCACCTGTCCTTTTATCAGGATCTTAGCCTGGGGCATGTACTTGGTTATTATCTCTTTACTTCTATCTTTACATCTATCTAAGGAAAATACTGCTTCATATTCCTCATCTATTGTTAAGAGAGCTTTTTTAAGTCCCCATATAAAGTAGGGAAGATACCTCTGTTCATTATGGACAGGTATAACTATACTTAACATGCCGGTCTTTTGTTAGATTCTAAGAAAGAGAGAACCTTTATCTTCCTTCTTATCGGATATCTTTAAATGTTTCCAATCATAAGCGATACCGACTCTTTTTCCTCTAAGACTTAATATGAAATTATATGCTGATAAAGCTGCTGTGGCACCCATACCTGCTGAGATAACTGCTTGCTTGTATGGAATGTTCGTCACATCACCTGCTGCAAAGATTCCTGGTTTACTTGTTTTACAAAAGTTATCTACAATTATCTCTCCTTTTTCATTAAGTTTTACAATCCCTTTAAGAAAATCCGTTTGTGTCACGTACCCTAGTTCAACAAACACTCCATTAACGTCAAGCTCCTTTATCTTGTTACTTTCCCTATTTTTTACTAAGAATTTCTCCACGATATTCTTACCTTTAACCTCATAAGGCTGATGATTTACCAGTAATTCTACCTTATTTCCAAAAATAACCTCTTCTAATAGCTCACTATCAACTCCTACTTTAGCACTAGGTACTATCCAATAGATTTTCGATGCGTAATTTTTAAGAATAGAAACAGACTCAGCTCCATGATAACCCATACCTACAAGCGCTACAACTTTTTCTTTAAACAAAGGTGCATCACAAATCACACAATAAGATACTCCTTTTCCACTTAATTCCTCTTCACCAGGTATCCCCATTTTTCTTGGAGTTTTTCCAAAAGCAAGTATGATCGCTAAAGTCTCATACTCATTATTACTAGAGGTTATTACTGAGTATCTTCCTTTATTTTCTCTTATATTTATGACTTTCTCAAACTTTATCTCTGGTTTGTACATTTTAACTTGTTTCTCGATTCTACTTATAAGTTCATAACCACTTATACTTGTAAAACCAGGGTAGTTTTGGACCTCAGGAGTTAATAATAACTGACCTCCTATATCCATGCTTATTATCAGGGTTTTCAACCCCTGTCTTACGGAGTATAAAGCTGCCGTTAAACCTGCTATCCCAGCCCCTACTACTATTACGTCATACACTATATTCACCTGAGTATGAGATGATAATAGAATCTATAATATCCTGGGCTTCCAGGATTACCTTATATATATCCTTTACCTCAGCTTTTTCAATCCTAGAAAGTACGTACGTAAGTCTTTCTAACATTAACCTTCTATCGTCTCTTTTCTCCTTTTTAATGATCTTTTTTAACCTCTTTAACGCTTTCCGTATCTCAGACATAGAGCTTTTAAGGTAAAGGGAATGCATGAAATCGGGCATTACGGCTATAGACCCAGTTAATATAGCCGAAGCTATCAAATTTCGTCTCACGTCTCTGTTAGATACAAAGCTTTGGGCCATTGAAAGCTTTGCATAGGCAAGTTTAAGTCTTTTTTTAATCTCCCTAAGTTCCTTCAGTTCCTTTCCATTTTTACCTTCTCTTGATAACAAGCCTATAAACCTCAAGCACTTTAATGTCTTTACCACTTATCACCACCTTCCACCTTCCCTTTATAGGCTTATTTACCTCTATGTATTCTGGTTTTGAAAGGAAACTAGTATACTTTATTCTCATACCTTTAAAAAACCCCTCTCCCCCTCTCGAAAACACACCTCCCCATCCTATCCTGTCTCCAGTGGGGGTAACTAAGTAAAGATCTAAATCGTTACCTCTATTTTCCCAATTAAGATGTACTTTTAGAGTTCTAACGTCAGCTCCTACATCTATGGTAAACTCTTTTTCTTCGTCATTTCTGATAATTCCTCTTTCTTCGATAATTCCCTTTGAATAGGATAAAGTGTTTACTTCTTTAACTATAACTTTTCCTAAGTTAGCCATTATACATATTCTAACATCATTTATATCAGAAAGTAATCTTTTACTGAAATACGATATGGAAAGGTTATTATCTACATACACTTTAAACCCGCGTTCATTCCACAAAGCTTTATATGTATGAAATACCTCAGGATTATCTATATAAAATGAGTAAGACCATTTTTCCTCTCCCTCTTTATATATGCCTACAGTTACCTTAAGTGTATCGTCGTATGGAACTATTCTAGCTATCTCAATGTGTTCCTCTTCAGGAAGACCTAAGGAAAGGATATATTCTGCTCCTCTAACTCTCATAACCTTAAGTTTTACGTTAAATTCGCCACTGGAGTACCTCTCTATTGAACATATCTTTCCCTTTCCTTCTATAATAACTTCGCTTCCTGAAGCAGTTATATTACCATATATTACCTCCCAGAGAGATGGTGACCAGAGGGTCTTTATCCTCTTTTCATAAATCTTCTTTCTTAAGTAAGCCTTAAGTAAATAGTTAGAACTTCCTTTATATGCATAAACAACTAATTTCCACAATCCTTCTTCAGGGCTATTTATTATTACTATTCTCTCTGGTCTAGAACAAAAACCTGTATAAGCAATAATAGTGTTGTTTACTTTACTTTTACTGAAGTTGCAACTATATAGTTTTCCTTCCCAACCCACTAGGTAGGTTCCCGAAGGTGTATAAACCCTGAGATCCAAGTCAGCTGTTTTACTCCACTCGAGTAAGAATGTTACATTAGCTCCTTTGCTAACATATATGTAATGTTCATTAAAATCTCCCTCGTTTACAAACCCAGAAAAAGTCATGACTTGGGAATAAGTTTCAGTAATTAATGTTAATGATTGTAGAAATAAAATAATTTGACAGTAAACATATATCAGCTTAATATTTGGCTTATACCTATTAGAGCCCCTCCCTGAGTAATGATGTAATCTCTTGTCTGTACATTCTTTTAACAACATATTCTATGTCCCTTCTGGTAACAGTTTTTCTATTAGAATATTTAGTGAGGCTTACAGCTTCCCTAGCTATATACCTAGCTATCTCCTCCAATATATTTCTAAGATATGTAGCTGCCTCATCACTTACCCTTTCAGCCCCCTCCTGTTTCAATATCCTAGCTATAGGAGCTATAGCTATTTCCCCCCTATTTCTAGGCATAATAATCCCTTTTCTTTCTAAGCTTAAATGCAGAAACCCTCAGCCAAATATAATAAGTTTATCAACGTTAGTTGAACTGTCCTCGCTTTAATGGTTCAAATAGGTTCCTAAGGAGTATCCCCTTTCTTAAAACCAACACTATCATCCCCTAAGATTCGCCTTAACGAAGTGCTTATTTAAGTCAAAATATTTCTCTATTTTTAAAGAAACCTGGGACCTTCATGAAACAGAAAACTACATTGATGATAACTTTACTTTCTCTATTGGTTTTTCTCATTTATATCTCTATTTTAGGAATAAATCCACAAAAACTTTTTATACTCCTTTACTCGATAGATCCTAAATTCTACGTGCTAGCTATTACTTTAGATACGGGATATATACTCTTTTATGCTATTTCCTGGTTTTTCTTGGTTAGAACTGTATACCCCATTAAGCTTTGGGACTCTATAAAAATAGTTATGATAGGATGGTTTGGAGACATGCTTGTTCCGGCTGCTTTTATAACAGGTGAGGCGACTAGAATATATCTACTTAAGAAAAACTATAACATAGATTATAGTAAAGCCATAGCTATTGCAGTGATGCACAGACTATTAAGTACGGTAGCATTTATAACCTACATTAGTGCAGGCACGTTTCTCCTCATGTATTGGGGCTCCCTTTTTAACGCGAAGCTCGCCGAACACATACTTTTCGTACTGACATTAGCTACTATGGCTCTCATAATAGGTCTTCTGTTCGTGTTTAAAGAAGATTTGATCAAAAAAAGTGGTTTATTAATATTTAACTATCTGGCTAAATCATTTGAAAAAGTAAAACTTGAGAAATATAAAGATAGAATACTTGAAGCCATGCAAGCATATGAGGAATCTATGAAGCTTATAAAGGAAAGATCTGCAGGAGTTTTCCTATGTTTCATTTTCATGCTATTTCAATGGGGTCTTGGTGTGGCTTTACCCTACCTTTTTTTCAAAGCAGTAGGATATGACATGAGTTACTGGGCTTTAGCTGTAGCTTATCCCATCTATGGATTAGCAGATAACATACCTTTAGGAATTCCGGCAAATGCAGGCGTTTTAGATTTAGCAATGACCTCGCTCTTCATAATTATGGGTGCTACTAAAGAAGCTGCCCTTAGCGTAACCTTACTTACTAGAAGTATAACGGTAATTTATGAAGGAGTAATGACCGGAATAGTAACAGTCTTAGTGGTTCCTAAAATGATAGGGGAAATAAATATTAGAAGTTTAGTTAACACCCTAAAGAGCATTAGCAAGCAGGTAACCTGAGTAAATTTTTAACATCTAAACCTAGTTGTTTAGCAATGTTTCTTAATCTTTTGGATTTATTTGAAATACCTATCCTAGGGAGTCTCTCTGAGTATACTTCTCTGATTTTACTACCCTCATCAATAACATACACTCTGTAAATAACCTTCTCCCTTATCCCCTCTTTTATCTTGTAAACCTTTAATATGAACTTTGCCTTATCTGGAATGCTATAATTATAAATTTCTCCCCTAAACTCCCCTTGTGCTATATCAGCAGAGGAGATGAGTAAAGTTCCACTAAACTCCTTATCAAAGATCAGTAAATCCTCATCATAGCTAAATTCTTTCTTACTAACAGGATCACATATTTCATATTCTGTGGGGGTAATCACATAGATGCAAGGTTTAACTTTTATGTCTATTCTCCTAGGTATCTCAGATCTTAAGTAAAATTTTATAGCAGTTAAAGAAAGCAATTTAATCCTCCACTACAGGTACTCCGAACTTCTTAGATGCCATCACATGGTCCTCATAAGGTATAGCATCTAAGTCTATTATGCTAGCGTAATGTCTCTTATAAGGCTTTCCGGTAATAAGCTTTCTTATATTTCTCTTATATTTCTGTTGCATTATGCTTTTACCTGATAACTTTTCCCACTCTTTCAAGGTATAAGAAAATACTCGTTGAACCTTATCTCTATAGAACTCAGGTATTACGTTAAAAGAGCAGAATGGTACTTCTCTACCATCAGGCATTACGTAATGTATGTCGCATCTTTGCACTCTGGAAACGTCATAGTTATACAAGTCCATAAAGTGCATCATTCCTAAAAATAGGCTATCGTAGTGAAATTCTCCAAGTGAGCTATAATCGTGCCTAATGAATATCTTGTATAAATGTTTCAGTAATCGCCCTTTTCTCCTCAATCTTTTAGGGGCTTTGCTAAGATCCACAAACTTTCTCAATTTATAAAGAAGTTCTAACATCACTATATACTTATTTCTACCTTTCTCTATCTCTTCAGCCTTTTCGTTAAGGAACCTTAAAAGACCCTCAACATCTATAAACCGAGTAATGGGTATTAGCTCATCCCCCTCTTTAAATACGTATGTAGCAGCTCCACACGCAAAGTGCGTTGTTAGCGTTAATTGAGGCTTTCCTGTGATTGCCTCTACGAAACGAGAAATAGAGGCAACTGAGGGAACAGGGTACCAGTCATGTTTAGATATCTGGCCATTAGTTTGTCTCTCTATTTCCGCTATAACCTCAGGTATAGTTATTCTCATCTTTTCCCTCTCCTTCCTTGGTATCCTACCTGTTAAGGAAACAGGCTGGATGTTGACCCCTCTTATTATATCCATGTTTTTTGAAGCGAATCTGATAATGTCTCCCATCTCGTGATCATTATATCCTTTTATCAAAGTAGGGACAAGAACTACCCCCAGTCCTGCTTTTCTAAGGTTTTCAAGGGCATAAGGTACCTCCCAGTGGTTCTTTGGATTAGTATAAGGAGTAACTCCGTCAAAACTCATGTATATTACATTAGTACCAGCTTCTCTGAGCTCAAGAGCTAGTTTGGGATTAAACGCTAATGCTATTCCATGTGTATTTACCTGTACATGCGTATAACCTTCCTCTTTAGCTATACGCACTATATCAACTAAATCTTCCCTTAGAGTAGGCTCTCCTCCCGTTATCTGAAGGGCTATTGCAGGATAAGGCCTTAGCATCCTTGCTCTCTTAAGCATATATCTTATGTGATTAAGAGTAGGTTCGTAAACGTAGCCAGCTTTCTTTGCATAGAAAAAGCAATACCAACAGCTAATGTCACACCTGTTCGTGGCTACCAAGTTAATAAGTGCAGGATGAGATTTATGGCGTGGACATAACCCACAATTATACGGACATAAGGCTAGAAGAGGTACATGAGAATTTAATAAACCTTTACCATCAAACTGCCACTCCTTAAATTTCCGATATAGCTCATATTCTCCCCAATACAGTTCTTCAATTTCTCCATGTTCAGGACATACCTTCCTTATCCATACCTTATTATCCCTCTTAAAAATAACTGCCTTAAGTAAAGACACGCACTGAGGACATAGTGAAAATGTTTTTGCTATCTCTTCCTCATCCGCTTTTAACTTAGGTTCCTCCTTAAGATATATTTTATAGTTAACTCCTGCCTTAGGCATGATCTCTGCTCTAAGTTTTTTACCTATTTCCTCGAAAAACTCAGGAGGCGAGTTTTTTAGTTCTGAGTATCTTATTCTCATTTCCTCTTCGGCTTCCAAAAATAGGGTCTTTCCCATGGTATTCTCCTAAGCTTAGGAATAAATCATCTAATTATGTTTTATTATGACACTGTAACGATATTTTAACGTTAGGTTAGTTCCCTCCCTTTGGCAATCCTGTTACCTTAGATATACAGTAATTATTTTTTAGATATAAAATTAATATAAAATTTTAATAATTAAAAATACAATAACCTTATTTAGTAGAGAAATATCTAGGAGATAAAGAATTTGGTGAAATCAAATGGTTACAAGCCTCATAGAGAGGCGGAGAATTCTAGAGCATGTGCATTTAATAGCACAGGAGCTTATAAATAAAACTCGATCCAAAAGAATATCTATCAAGCTAAGAACTTTATTGAGATATGCATATGTATCTTATAAAAGTAAAACAACGGACTTAAGCGTTATTAGAGGACTTGTACCACGAATCCGGCCTCCCTCAAGGCTAGCTAATCAATACTTTTATAGGGAAATGGAGAGATCACTGAGATCTAAATTCAACATAAAGGTTGAGATTAGGAGACAATTTAGATATGTTACGTTTTATAAATCTAGATAGATTTTTTGGTGCCTCTTCTAATTTTTACAGCTTTACCTCTGCTTTTTGCCTTTATTTCATCTGCAGCTAATACTGTTTTTCCTAGTGCTATCAATTTTCCGTATGGATCTATAACTAAAACCTCTTCTCCCGCTCTAAGTTCAGGATCTAAGTCTATAACGTGTTTGCAGAAAACAGTCTTTCCCTCTGCTATAAAAGGAGCAGCCTCCTCTGAGACTATCACCCTTTTTCTAGGATAAGGAAGTCTCTCCAGGATGAGCTTAGCACCATCTATCGTAGGAATAAAACGCCCATCTTGAACTCTTATACTTCCCACAAGTTTCCCATTTATGTAAACATATCTAATTCTTCCAGTACTAGGAGATCTTTCTACTTCTAAGTTATTGTTAATAAATATTTCGCTTACTTCATTGGAGAACTGTAACCTTATTATTGAGAGTAATGATTCAAGCTCCAACAATGTTGGTCTTTCCCTCCTCTTTTCATACATATTCGAGAAGACCTTATAATAAGGCTGTTAAATAATTATTATTGCATATGGATCTTAGATGCGAATTATGTGGAGCTTTTATAAAAGGAAAGGCTTACAAAGCCTTAATTGACAGGGCGGAGATGGTAGTTTGTTCTAGATGTGTTAAAAAGGCCTCCTCTGTCATAGAAATAATAAACATTAACATGTCTTCTTCTCAACTTAGACCTCGCTCTTCAAGAAGACGGATTAGAAAAGAAATAGTGGAGGATGTAGTTGAGGATTATTTCGAAAGAATAAAAGAGGCTAGAGAAAATTTAGGATTAACTAGAGAAGTTTTAGCTACTATGGTTGGAGAAAAAGTTTCTACTATAAGGAGATTGGAGGAAGGAACATTACAACCTTCGCTTACCCTAGCCAGAAAACTTGAGAAGGTTCTAAAGATAAAGCTGATAGAAAAATACGAAGAAGAATATACCCCTCATGAACCTTCAAGAAGCTATGAGGTTACATTGGGAGATATAGCTGAATTTAAAGAAGGGGATTAGCGGAGAATGAGCACGAGAGCACTTTTAATTCAAAGAAGAATGCCGAAGGAAAGAAGCATGTTATATGAGTTAAGAGAGCTTGCCGAAGCTGCAGGCTATGAAGTGGTAGGTGAAGTGGAACAGGTTCGAGTGCCTGACTCAAGCTATAATATAGGTAAGGGTAAGGTCGAGGAAATAGCTGACATTATAAAAAAGAAAGATGTAGAAAAGGTTATATTTTTTAATGAGCTAAAACCCGTCCAGGCATATAAACTAAGAAAGAAATGGAAAGTGGATGTAATAGACAGATATGAGCTCATTCTTGAAATATTCGCTAAAAGAGCAGGTAGTAAGGAAGCTAAGCTTCAGATAGAGCTTGCTAGACTTAAAAGGGAACTTTCAATAATAAAGGAGTGGATAAACTTGGCTAAAAGAGGAGAGTTCCCCGGTTTCATGGGAGGAGGTAGGTATGCCTTTGATGCTTATTATAAGCATGCTACATCAAGAATTTCTAAAATAGAAGAAGAGCTTGAAAAAATAAGAAAATGGAAGAATCTAAGGTTTAAAAGAAGAAAAGTAAGTGGAGTTTACTCAATATCGCTCACTGGCTACACAGGTGCCGGTAAGACAACTCTTTTTAATGCTCTTACAGGTCTTAACGAGTATGTAGATGGAAAACCTTTTGCTACACTATCAACTAAGTCAAGAAGGATAAAAATAGAAGGTATACCTGTCGTGATCTCAGATACCATAGGGTTCATAGATAGCTTACCTCCCTTACTTATGGATGCATTTTACACAACTCTAGGGGAATTAGCATATTCAGACTTAATACTTATGGTAGTTGATATAAGCGAGAATGAGGAGGAAGTAAAGCGTAAGATAGAAACCAGTTTAGATGTACTCTCAAAGCTCGGAATATTTCGGGAAAAAGTTATAGTAGTAGCTAATAAGATCGACAAAGAGTTAAATAACTTAGGAAAAAAGTTGGAGATTATTAGAAGATACCACAGTAAAGTCATTCCTTTATCAGCGCTCAAAAGGATAGGGTTCGAGGAGCTTAAAGATAACATACTTAGGAATCTTCCAGAACTCTCTGATGCTATAATTAAAGTTAAGGAAGGCGATAAAATTATAGTAAGTAAGTTAGAGGAGAACTGCCATATTTACTCTATATCGGAATATAACGGCTATCTTGAGCTCTTAGTCAAGGGTAGGAGAGAATGGTTAAAAACTCTCAGAGGCAAAGCAGGAATAGAGAATGTACTTTTGTTGAACTAAACAAGCCATGAAAGTCTATGTTTTAAGACTAGGACATCGAAAAGGTAGAGATGAGAGGATATCAACCCATGTTGCACTAGTAGCTAGGGCCTTCGGCTCAGACGGGATAATATACATAGGCGATGTTGAAAAGAGCGTTTTTAATAGTATAGAGAAGGTTGTTAAGAACTGGGGTGGAGAGTTTAAGGTTATGAAGGCATCATCCTATAAGGAAGTTATTAAGAAGTGGAAGAATGAAGGAGGTATAGTTGTTCATCTTACGATGTATGGGGAGAACATTGAAAGCTCAGACGTTCTAAGAAGAATAAAGGAGGTAAATAAGGACATCCTGATTATAGTAGGTGCCGGGAAAGTGCCTCGAGATGTTTACGAAATGGCTGATTTTAACGTTGCCATAGGTAATCAGCCTCATAGTGAAATAGCCGCGCTTGCCGTATTTTTAGATAGGCTATTTGAGGGGAAAGAGTTAACGAAAGAGTTTACTAGGGCTAAAATAAAGATTATACCTAGTAAGAGAGGAAAAAGAGTAATTGGTGTAAAATTTGGAGGGAAATGCGAGGGTTTTAGCACATCTAGCTAAGAAGATATATGGGGAGGTAGCAGGGAGCATCATGGAATATATAATTGAGAAAGGAGAAGCCACCGATGAAGAGCTCTCTAAAAGACTTAAGCTTGACATAAATGATGTAAGAAGAGTATTAAACCTTATGTTCGAATCACACTTAGTTAGATATAGAAGGACGAGGGATGAAAAAATAGGATGGTACATCTACTATTGGGCACCTACTGATGAAGATGTAGCTACTATTCTCGAAGATAGGAAGAGAAAGACGTTAGTTCTTTTAAAACAAAGGTTAGAACAGGAGAGAAATAATACATATTACGTGTGTCCTCGGTGTGGAGAGAAGTACACCTTTGAAGAAGCTGTTGAAAACATGTTTAAGTGCATAGAATGTGGGGAAGTTTTAGAGTCCCTTGACAATACGAGCGTTATAGAAAAATTAGAGAGAGCTATAGAGCTTCTTCAGGGTTATAAACCTTTAGGAGACTAACCTTTAGCCCCGAGCTAACATCAAATAATGTATCATAAAATCAAAGGGTTTATCGTACTGTGGGTAAGCCATTATCGAAATAGCTACCACCCTCTTCCCTTTGTCATATGGGCCATACTTGTATAAGAGCTCGGAAGGATAGCTGGGCGCTTTAAATCCCGGCATCTCTGGTCTAGGTAAGATAATACCATGTCCATCTTCGAATAATATGTAAATTCTAAACAACGCATTACTACCGCTAATTTTTGTTATTAAAAGAGGATAATCACTCGAGTTTATCCCCAACTTTTGTATTCTGTACACGCTCATCGTAGCGTTCGATACTGTGCTCCACATATTCCTATTAATGTTAGGACCATGTACCCTTAAACCCACATCTTCCATTAGTAAATTAGTGCTCCAAACCACCTCTATCTTAGCCTTCTTATCCACATTCACTATTTGTATGTCCGGCTCTATCCTTTTAAGTTTTGAAGGATTAAGCTCCTTCTTACCCACTCTAATGTATTCAACGGTCCACGATTTAGGATACTTGATCACGTATTTTCCTGAGCCAGATAACGTCAGTCTTCCCTCTGCATAATACCTATCATAGTAGCTTAAAGTAACGTTTACCTTTCTCCCATTAACTGTAATAGGATAAATGAGGGTTTTCTTACTAACGTTTTCCTTGGTTAAGAACAGGTATCCTGTTGGAGTATATGCTAAAGGGATGAGTGTGTCATGAGAATAAACTAATCTGTAAAGACCTACGTAACTACTAAGAGGGAAGGGAGGTATTGCTGGAACAACATCTTTTATCTCTCTTTCTAACCAGTACAAGGTTCTTCCTGTAACTGCTATAGCTACTTTTTCCCCTTTTGCTAGCTTCGAAATAAGAGGGTATGTGTAGGAATAAATAATCTTTTTCGCCGTATCTTTGCTCACTATCCTTAAGGATAAGCCTGTAAGACCTTCTATCACTCTTTTAGTCATGGGATCGGAAACTAGTATATCTCCATTAGAGAGTAAGTTCCATAATTTTTCTGAAAAAATTAAATCTCCCATAGTAAAGTGTGAAAGAAAACTTAAGTAAACATAGCCCTTTGACCTCATTACAGCTACATACGCATAGTAACTTACCGGAATGTAAATTAGCAATATTAGAACCAGAAAAATTACCACAAGGATATACACCATGTTATAATCCTTTCTTTCAACGGAGAAACGGGGACCTCTCCTTTTTCCTCGAGTCCTTTCCTCTCTCTCCCTCTGTTCTGTGGAGGGCTTCTTTAAATATTGAAGTAAACTATAGAGTCCTAAGCCTGCATAGGATGATATTAAAGTAGTAAGATAGTTTACAACTCTCGCTGGCCATTTCCATGGAAGGAATATGACATAGAACGTTACAGATGTTAATAGTAGGAAGGGATAGGTTGGATAGTTACTGAATTTAAGGGATATTATCATACCTATTAATGAGGAAATTAGAATTAGAGGAGTGTACATTTGCATAAGCATTGCTCGTTTAAACTCTGAGGAAGGTCCTTCACCTGCTACACCCAGTAGCTTAGTTAAGGCTACAGGCGCTTTTCCTATGTTTAATATAACGTCAGTAATAGGAGTGCTAAAACCTATCCAGTCAGAAAAGAAATAAGATGCAAAAAATAAGGACAAGAATATGGAAATCCCAACTCCTAAGTTTCTTGAAAGAGATAGAAGAGATAGAGCTATAGCATATATTACTAATAACATTGAAGGAAAGGAGGCTTCAATTATATGAAGTAACGTTAAAGTCGAGAATGATATAACGAGTAAAGGTAAGTAAGTGTTCTTCCCTCTTATAATTCTCAATATTATAACTGAGATCGTTGTAAAAATAATTAATGTAATTATGTTTATAGGCTCTCCTAAAGATGAACCTTTGAAAAATAGATAAAATAGGAAAGGTATTAAAGGAATAATTGATGTTAAGAACCTACTTTTTCTCTCACCTTCCTTAATAGAACGAGTGATAAGTATTAAAAGATAAGGAAAAGACAGGAATAAAAAGGTTCTTGGGGCGAAAGTATAAGGGTCACTAGCCCATCCCCAACCATTAAACCAGGGCGCTAAAGATCCGGCTATAAGAGCTATCTCCTTTTTCTCAAATATTTCACTCACTAAAGTATATATTCCTAAGACATACAGAGGCATCACAAGGAAAGGTGCTGTCCAGTAAACAAAGATAGGATTAATCCTGAGAAGGGAAGAGGCTAGTGCCATAGCTATATGGTAACTTGGGTAAAGATCTAATTTGGGCTGTCCTCTTATATAACTTAATGCTATTCTTGAATAAGCGAACTGATCATAGGCCAGCATCCAGGGAAATAACGAATGCAATCTTAAGTATACTATAGGTATTATGCTTAAAAATAATACAAAAACTAAATATTTATTATTTATAATCTCTTTAGCTAATGACTTAATTTCATCGTCAGCATCTGATATGTAGGAAAAAAGTAATGCTATACCCATAAGTACATAGGACAACGTGTAGGTATCAAGAATGCCGAAAATCTCAGCGACTTTTCCTACGAAGGAAGATATCAAAATCCCTACATTCCAAGATATAAAAAGTGTTAATAAGGAAGATATTTTTTCTCTAGTCAGTAGTTTAGTTATAGGGTATCCTATATATGTAAAGAGTATAAAAAATAATATTGAGGAAATGAGCGATTTGACAAATTTAACATTAAAATTTGTAGAAAGATACATCACATCATTTGAATAGGAGAATAATAATATGGTTAATGCCAAAAGGATAGTTAACAAAGTACTTATTTTTCCTTTCATAGAGCTCACTAGGTTTCTACCTAAACTTCAACATTTCCTTAAGAAACTACATAAAGGTTCTTATATAAAGGCAACTCAATTATTACAGGAAGTGATGAGCGCCGGAACTTCTGAGATATGAAGACGGCTAGGAAAGCTGATCCATAAAATAAATATTATTATATCTAAGCTAACAAAATACCTTCGTATCTTTTGGTGAATAGAGTGAGTGAGCTAAGACCTAAGGCAACCTTGCTTAAACATGGAAAGAATTATGCTGAGTTTATAATAGAGAATATAACTCCTGCGATAGCCAACTCGATAAGAAGAGCCGTATTATCCGAGGTACCTACACTAGCTATAGATGAGGTGGTTTTTCTAGAAAATAGCACAGCAATGTTCGATGAGGTAATAGCGCATAGACTTGCTCTAATACCTTTATACATTGATAAAGAGACTTATAAGGTATTAAAGGAATGTTACTGGGAAGGTAAAAGAGAAGAGTGTACATTACTTTTTACTTTAGAGGTAGAGGCGCTCGGTGAACCACGAGTCATTTATTCGAGTGATCTGAAGTATGAAGGTCCTCTTAGTTCTATATTACCTGAAAACATCAAAGTAGATATAAGACCTGTTAGTGATAAGATACCCATAATAAAACTAGAGAGAGGGCAAAAACTTATTCTTGAAGCATATGCTAGGATGGGAATAGGTAAAGACCATGCTAAGTGGCAACCGGTCTCTTCTTCAACTTATAAATATAAACCTGTCATAAAGCTTCTTAATCCTGTATGTAATGAGGATTGTGAAAAATGTATCTCAGTATGTCCGAAAGGAGTTTTCGGCATAGAAGATGGAAAGCTTAAGATTATTGACCCTCTTTCATGCACCCTTTGTAGAGCATGTGAAGAAGCCTGTCCCGATTACATAAAAGTAAGATGGGATAAAAGAACGATAATATTTAAAGTAGAGACTCATGGAACCTTACCTCTAATAGAGATCCTATCCACTGCTGTAGAGAGCTTAGAGAGAAAATTAGATGAGCTTACTGAGAAACTAAAGAATCTTGTAAGAGCTAAAGTTTAAATGCCTTGCCATTACCCTTAGTGGAGGATGTTTCATGAAGAGAACAGGATCAACTAACGTTCACTTACGAAGGCTTATACATAAGTTGCGTAAGATTTCAAGGGAGAATAAAGCTAAAGTGTGGAGAAGGGTAGCTGAACTATTAAGTAAGCCTACTCGTGACTTTGTGGAAGTTAATATAAGTAAAATTAACAGGTATTCTTCAGAAGGGGAGACCGTCGTAGTTCCAGGTAAGGTTTTAGGTAGCGGAGAGTTAGACCACTCAGTAACAGTAGCTGCCTGGAAATTCTCTAAAAAAGCATACGAAAAAATATTAAAAAAGGGGAGAGCTTTAACTCTTCAAGAACTATTAGAGGAAAATCCTAACGGAAAAGGGGTGAAGATAATTGTCTAAGCAATTTACTCAAGGGATCACAGTGGTAGATGGGGAAGGTATGGTAGCTGGTAGATTAGCTAGTGTAATAGCTAAGAAACTTCTCAATGGGGAAAGAATAGTTGTAGTTAATGCTGAAAAGATAATTATAACCGGCAAACCGAGAAGGATAATAGAGAAATACATGAAAAGAATAAGTGAATGGAGGACGTACTATAATCCTGAAAAGAGAGGACCTAAATACCCTAGAAGACCCGATAGACTCTTCAAGAGAATCGTAAGAGGGATGCTTCCATGGAAGAAATCGAAGGGTAGAGAAGCGTTTAAGAGATTAAAGGTCTATGTTGGTGTTCCTGAAGAGTTAGAGTCTGTAAAAAAGGTTAAGATCAAGGAGGCGTTTTTAAGGAATGAGAACATTCCTAGAATGACGTTAGGTGAGCTTCATAAGGCATTAACAGGAGGTTAGTTATGAAAATAGTCTTGACATCGGCGAGAAGGAAAACTGCTAGGGCTAGGGTATTAATAAGAGAGGGTAAGGGAAGAGTATTCGTGAACGGAGCACCTTTAGAGATATTTGAACCAGAACTTGCTAGGCTTAAGATCATGGAACCGGTATACCTAGCAGGTGACGAGATAGTGAGTAAAGTAGATATAATAGCTGAAGCTAAAGGTGGAGGCATCATGGGCCAAGCTTCCGCCATTAGAACTGCCATAGCAAGGGGTTTAGTTGAATGGAGTAAATCAGAGGAACTTAAAGAGCTTTACATGAAATATGATAGACACTTATTAGTAGAGGATCCTAGACAAACAGAGCCTAAAAAGCCTAGAGGTAGATCAGCTAGGGCTAAAAGGCAGAAAAGTTATAGGTAATCACTCTCTACTCTCTTTCTCATATTTCAATATTTCATCTATTAACTCAACATGTGAAAGAAACATTCTTCTGCAACAATACCTTCTAACTCCTAACCTGTCAAGTACTTCACCAGGGTCTTTTCCGCTTTTTACCTCTTTGGCGAACTCCTCCCACTTATCGGCTATTAAAGCGCCGCAAGTAAAACACCTTATAGGGATTATCAAATCATAACACCTTTCTGCAAAAGGATATAACGATATAAGAAACTTTTGGTGCGGCCGCCGGGATTCGAACCCGGGTCCTGCGGCGTGGCAGGCCGCCATCCTAATCCAGACTAGACCACGGCCGCCTAAAACATAAAGGAGATTAATTAGTAGATAAAACTTTCTCTCACTTTTATAGTGGAACTGTGAGAAACTTAAATAGGAAAAGTTTTAAGCCAAGCCCCAAAATAAAGGTAAGGTGGTGAATAGCCTTTGCTAAGCCTGGCTTAGTTAATAAAGACAGGTTAAGTTTCCTTAGATCGATCGAAAACAAGTGGCAGGAAAGATGGAGAAAAGACAGAATTTTTGAGGCTGATCCCGATGAAAGACCTAAATTCTTCGTAACTTTCCCTTATCCGTACGTTAACGCGTATCCGCATCTCGGATCAGCCTATACAGTTCTCAGAGTTGACATAATAGCAAGGTATAAAAGGATGAGAGGATTTAACGTGCTGTTTCCTCAGGGATGGCATGCTACTGGAGGGCCCATAGTTGCTGCTGCTTTAAGGGTTAAGGAGAGAGACCCCAAACAGATTAACATACTTAAGTCTATGGGGATAAAGGAAGAGGAAATACCTAAGTTTGAAGATCCTGAGTACTGGGTAAGATTTTTTACTAAAGCTTGGAGAGAAGACTTTGAGAAGTACGGGTTGTCAATAGACTGGAGAAGGGAGTTCTTCACAACGTATCTCAATCCTCCTTATAATAAGTTTATCCAGTGGCAATATCTTAAGCTTAAAGAGAAGGGACTGATAACTAAAGGTAAGCATCCAGTCGTATGGTGTCCCAAGGAGGGAAAGGTTGTAAGCGATCACGATAGGCCTGATGAGTACGCGGGGATAGGGCCAGAAGAAGTGGTTTTAATAAAGTTTAAAGACAAAGAAGGTAACATATATCCCTGTCTTACTTATAGACCCGAGACTGTTTACGGTGCTGTTAATATATGGGTTAGACCTGATGCGGAGTATAAAGTAGCATTAGTCAATAGCGAAAGATGGATAGCGTCCAGCTATATATTTGAGGAATTAAAGGATCAGGACTACAAAGTTGAAATAGTTGGAAAAGTACAAGGGAGTGAGCTGATAGGAAAAGAAGTTATAAATCCTGTTACTCAAGAGGAAGTGCCTATACTTCCAGCTAACTTTGTTAATCCAGAGCTTGGAACAGGCATTGTAATGTCTGTGCCCTCTCATGCTCCATACGATTATGTAGCTTTAATGGATTTGAAAAGAAGTCCCGATAAACTTAGTGAGTACAAGCTCAATCCTAAGTTACTTGAGAAAGTGAATCTAAGGAGTATAATAAAACTCAAGGGGTATGGGGAACATCCAGCAGAGCATATAGTTAACGTCTTAGGGATCAAGAGCCAAGATGAAAAGAAAAAGCTCGATGAGGCTACTAAGGAAATTTATTCAAAGGAGTTTTACGAAGGGATCCTTAAAGATATATTTGGTAAGTATGCAGGATTAAAGGTTTATGAAGCTAAGGAAAAAATAATAGAAGAGTTTGTATCTAGGAACATAGCCCTTAGGCATTGGACATTACCTCAAGAGGTATATTGCAGATGCGGAGCTAAGACGCATGTTAAGATAGTAAAGAATCAATGGTTCCTAAGATATAGTGACAAGGAATGGAAGAAGAAGGCACATAAATGTGTAGACATGATGAGACTCCTTCCTAGTGATTTAACGAATATATTTCATTCTCAAATTGATTGGTATGATGATTGGGCTTGCACTCATAAAGGTAAGCTCGGTACGCCATTGCCCTGGGATAGCGAGTGGGTTCTTGAATCATTAAGTGACTCGACAATCTACATGGCTTACTATACTATAGCTAAATACCTTCAACATCCGGAGAAATATGGGATAGATTGGAATAGATTAGACCCCTCATTCTTCGACTATGTTTTCTATGGAAAAGGTGATCTAGATAAGCTCTCCGAGAAGACAGGGATAAGTAAATATCTTTTAGAGACTATGAGAGAAGAGTTCCTCTACTGGTATCCAGTGGATTTAAGAATCTCTGGAAAAGACCTGATGAATAATCACATAATATTCTTCATAATGCATCATGTAGCTCTATTCCCTGAACATCACTGGCCTAAGGGCGTGGGAATAAATGGATGGATAATGGTAGAGGGGAAAAAAATGGCTAAGTCTCTCGGTAACTTCATATTGCTTAGAGAGGCGATAAATAGATGGGGCGCTGATGCCACCAGGCTTGCTGAAGCATATGCTGGGGATGCAGGTTTAGAGGACCCTAACTTCGAACCCGAGTTAGCGAGTAAGGCTATAAATATATTATATGACTGGTACGAGTTTGCTATAGCCAATTATGGTAAGGGTAAGGATGAAAGAGGATATATAGAGGAGTGGTTCGAAAGCGTCCTTAATAGGACGATAGAGAGAGTTACAGAGCTTATGGAGGAAACTAACTTTAAGTCTGTGCTTAATGAAGGTTTCTTCAAGCTTCAGAACGAGTTTAAGTGGTACATGAGAAGGACTCAGGTTCCTAACAAAGAGCTATTAAAGAAGTTTATAGAGTATCAAACACTTATATTAGCTCCTTTTACACCTCATATAACAGAGGAGATTTGGGAGAAAATAGGTAAAAAAAGCTACATAAGCTTAGCTAAATGGCCCGAACCGAATAAGTCAAAAATAAAACCTGAATTTGAGAAGGCAGAGGAGATTGTAAAAAGAACACTTAACGATATAAGGGAGATATTGAGGATTTTAAAGGGAAACCCCTCTGAAATAGTGCTAGTGCTGCCTTCGGATTGGAAGTATGAGTTATGTAAAGAGATTTTTGCGAGGGTTAATAAAAGGGAAAAGCTTAAAGAGGTCATCAAGGATGTTCTTAGACAAAACTTTAACGTTAGTAAAGTAGAGGTTTCAAGAATAGTCTCCAGAATAGTTAAATTCCAAGAGATACTCTCCCTTTTAATAGAGCCTCAACTTGAAAGAAAAGTGCTAATAGAGGCTAAGACCTTTTTTGAAAAAGAGATCGGGATAAAGGTGGAGATTTTAGAAGAAAATAAAGTAGATAATCCTAAGGCAAAGGATGCTCTCCCTGCAAAACCTGCTATAATAGTGAAGATTAAAAAATAAGTTTATGCTAAATTTTTAGTCAACATATATAACCTTCTTAACTTCATCTATAGCTATATTATCCACCCATATTTTCAATCGTATTCTTCTATTGACCTTCATTTCTTGAAGAGGAATCGCTCCCTCGATTACTTTAAATTTATTTAAAGTGAATCTCATATTATTAAGAACTTTCTCAAATTTATTTTTATAATTATTCCATTTATATAAATTAAGAATAGCAGTTATGTTTTTTCGTGATGAAGCTATATATCTTATATCTGCGTAATAGTCAAAACCTAATCCGTTATTTAAATATCCTGTAGAACTATTACTATCTATATCTATGAGAAGCATTACTTTCCGAATGATGTTTGGATTTAATGTAGGTTCCTCTATAGGGTCTACCCTTAATATAATATGTGTAGAATTATCTGTAAGAAGGACCGCGCCATAGTCCATATCAAGCCCTTCATTTCTAACTCCATAATAGGTGTCTCTTCCCTCACCGTATAAGGTAAGGAATCTCGTGAATAGCCAATCATAAGGCTCTCCATCCACTATGACTTTGGTAACACCTCCAGGTTTATAAAAAAGCACATCGTCAAAAACATCCCATGTAATAACTTCACTTCTTATGCTAACCAAATATTTACCTTTTGTGATGTTAAAGGGTAAGCAGGTTAGGTTATACTCTGAAACAACTTGTTTATTTTTGAAATAATATCTAGAAGCATTAAGTAAAAACGATTGATTATGAAATATAATCTTTAAATATCCTTTATCGTTAGTCATATTTATGATTAATATTGGATACTTTAATTCAATATTTCTTATATAAACATTTATATTAGTATTAATAAATTTAATAGGTAAAATATTATAATATTTAACAATAACTTTTAATACCTTTGTTTTATTAAAAAAAGCATATTTACAGAGTTTAAGTCCATGAATCCTGGTGTTGGTAGATCTCTAGCATCATTAATTGTTATCTTTAATATTGCCTTAGAGGTCTCTGAATAAGTGGTAAGTAGTGTAATAAATAAAATAAGCAATATCGATAATATCAGTAGGTGTAAAGAGTTCAAAGTTTAACCCCTGTGATACTAACCATTGACTTCAAAATATTTTTCTTGAATCCTCCTTTTTTCTCAAGGAAAAATGCTTATAAGTAAGTCTAGATAGCCTTCTCAGGAGGGATAAGCTTGCCACCAGGTACCTCAGAACTATTACATAAGTCATTGGGTACTACCGTGTTAGTGAAACTTAAAGGCGGAAGAGAACTAAGAGGAATTCTTCAGAGCTTTGATCAACATTTAAACTTAGTGCTTGATGATGCAGAAGAAATGCAGGAGTCTAAGACGAGAAAGTTAGGTACTGTGATAGTAAGAGGAGATAACGTAATACTGATAAGTCCAGCTACCTAAAAGAGGTGAATATAATGGTCAAAGGTACTACCTCCTTTGGGAAAAGAGGGCGCGGAAAGACCCATATACGATGTAGAAGGTGTGGCAGACACAGCTATAATATTAGAAAAAAATATTGTGCTGCATGTGGATTCGGTAGATCTAAAAAGCTAAGGAGGTATTCATGGCAGAACAAAAAGGTTTACAGGATAAGGATTAAGTGATTTCCCTTAACTTATATAACGTTATTGCAAGTAAGCCTATAGAACCTATGTCTTCCATTACCCTATCTGGATATATGTGCACTCCCTTCTCAAGCTCTCTACTTGAAAGTCCGGGCTCTAATCCACCGAATATGATGACTACTCTACCCTTAAGCCGATTTATGATCTGTGATAAAGGTGTACCACCATATTTACCTGAGGTTACTGTAAGCACTTCATCTGGCTTTAGAATTTCCAGTACGTCATCTATGTCATAAAGGAAAAGGAAGACCCTGTTATGTTTTATAGCTAACTTCTGTGCGTCAGGAACACCACTTTGCGCAGCTGAACCTGAGGCTTTAGAAACTATGAAGGATCTATATCCTAAGCCATAAACCAGCTTAGCTGATTCTAGAACTTTCTGAGCTGACATTACATTATGTAAGACCGGTATTATCTCCATATCAGATACCTAAATATGATCCCTGCTCTATATACTTGATAATTCCTCCTTTACAACTCTAGCTATAGCTCTAGATAAGGGTACAGGCACAGCCTCTCCTATCTCATTAAATTGCACGTCTCTTCCACCTAGAAAGACATGGTCATCTGGAAATCCCATTAATCTCGCTTGTTCTCTAACAGTTAACAGTCTATCTTCAAATGGATGTATAAACCTTGAAGAGCCCATTACTGTGGGCGCTATCTTATATGGATGTAGTCTAACTAGATTTGCATATATGTTCTCTCCTGATCCTTTGTATCTTATCAGTGCTTCTCCCCATCTAAGCCTTGAAATACGCTTTCTCTTTCTCTTTGAAAGAGGTATAGGTTCATGATTGGGAATGTCATGTAAGGAATCAGGTGGGGGTAGGTCGCCTATAGCATCTATCACTTTCACCTTCTTCTTAGTGGAAAGTGGCCTGACTTTTATATTGGAAATAAACACCCTAACTCTATGAGAGGGAGTACCATAGTTTTCAGCCTTAAGTATGTTAAAGTAGATCTTCTCATATCCCACTCTTCCAAACTCCTTAGTTAAATAATGTTTCAGTTCTCCCTCAAGGATTCCCGGAACATTCTCCATAACAAAGATTTTGGGTCTTAAATCACCTACTATTCTCACAAAGTGAAGGACGAGGTTACCTATAGGATCAGAATACAACCTATCTATAGGATTCTCCTTTCTCCGAGGGTTCGCCTTAGTAAACGCCTCACAGGGTGGCCCTCCTATTACTACATCCGGCTCGTCTACTATCTCGATAATATCCTTAGAGTGTACGTTTTTTATGTCCTCTACAATTATAACCGCTTCAGGAAAATTTTTCTTAAAAGTTTCAGCTATTATGTCTAGGTTCTCTACTCCTAGGATCACTTTAAACCCCTCGTCTTTGAACCCTCTTGAAAAGCCCCCTGCTCCACAGAAAAGATCAACTATCGTGTACATAGTTTTCCTTTTAATGTTTCACTAGCTAATTTTAATTAGGCTTATATACAATTTATTACTTAACGTAGTTATGCAAAGTTTCTTGAAAAACTTAAAAAACTCAAATATCTCTGAAGACGTACTTGCGTTAGACATAGTTAGGGCACTTCTTATCTATCACGGGGTTCTATGGATGAGTGAAATACCCAGGTCTCTATCCAATATACGCAGAGGAGCCATACCTTATGTAATTACAGGAGAGAGCGTGTTAAGGGCTCTTAAGAGATTAGAGAAAAATGGAATTGTAAAGCTTGAGAAAAAAACTAGGGGTAAGGCTCTCTCACCAACAACTTATGAGGACCTCTTCATTTCATTAATTAACATGAAAGAGGCGAGTAAGGAACTTAGAGAAGATCCTATTATAATGGCTTATAAGTATAGGATCAGTAGGATTTTAAAAGATATGTTTGATAAATAGCTCAGGTATAGGTGTTTTCAAGATAAACTATCTCGGTGTCATGATTGAAAGATGTAATAGCGGTTATACCGGCCTTTAATGAGGAAAACACGATAGCAAGAGTAATAGTGTCAACGAAGAGATATGTCGATGAGATAATAGTTGTGGATGATGGATCTAAAGACCTAACAAAGGACATTGCGGAGGAATTAGGAGCTATAGTTGTAGCTCATGAGAGAAATAAAGGGTATGGAGCTGCTTTGAGAACAGGATTTAAAGAAGCATTAAAGGAATCTCCTAAGATCATCATAACGCTTGATGCAGATGGGCAGCATGATCCCTCTGACATACCTAAATTAATAAAGCCGATAATCGAAGGAAAAGCGGATATAGTTCTTGGAAGTAGGTTCCTTAAAGAATCTAAGGGTAAAGTACCGTTTTATAGAAAAATAGCCATCTCCCTCATAACTAAACTTACTAGAAGAAGCATGAAGATAAATATCTCCGATGCTCAAAGTGGTTTCAGAGCTTATAAATCAGATATAATACCTCTACTTATCCCCACTGAAAATGGTATGGGAGCTAGCGTTGAGATATTAGACAAAGCAGCATCACACAATTTGAAGATAATTGAGGTGCCCATAAGCGTAAGTTATAGCTCTGGTACTTCGACACATAACCCTCTTTATCATGGAATAGATGTCCTCTCATCTTTGCTAAAATTTGCAACGATAAAACACCCAATAGCTTTCTATGGCGTACCTGGGTTAATTTCACTAAGTATAGGTTTAGGCTTTCTTATATGGACATTAAGGATTTACTCTATAGAAGGAAGGGTAGTAACTAATATAGCGTTAGTTGCCGTCTCAGGGACAATAATAGGTCTATTGCTGCTTATAGCAGCTATAATACTCTATACAATAATTACTATAATAAGAGAGGAAAAGGCATGAAAAAAGTATATGTAGTGACGGCATCCATAAACGAGTTGAAAGGTCTCAAGGAGTTATTAGCAAGAAGTAAAGGTAACGTAAATAAAATAATTATAATAGATGAGGGAGAAAGCTTACTAAGGAAGAGAAACGAAAAACTGTTTAAAGAACACGAGGTAAATTTCTACGGTCCCAGAGAACGAGAAGAATGGTTTAAGAAAAGATTTGGAGCAAACTACGAGAAATACCTCTCTATCATACCTGAGAGGTGTCATGCCGAGATAAGCTTTGGCTACCTCATAGCTTATGAAGAGGGCGCAGACGTGATAATAGAGATCGATGATGATGTCTATCCAGTTGAAAACAACGATATAATACTTGATCATTTATATAACCTTGATAATACCTTAGGAATGAAAGTTAACTCTAGTAATAAGTGGTATAATACTTTAGAGAACCTCTTTTTGTACTTTAATGCTCAGCTCTATCCTAGGGGTTACCCTTATGGGATAAGGAGGAATAAAGTAGAATATACATGGAGGATGGAAGGTGGTGAATGTTCTCTTAACATGGGTCTCTGGATAGGATGTCTTGATTTAGATGCCCTGACCTTGATCCTATATAGTGCGTTAGATGGAAGATTTTATGTGAAAAATGGAGGATTAAAGCGAAGAAAGGTGATAGTAGATAAGGGAACATATTTCCCGGTATGTAGCATGAATACCTCTTTTAAAAGAGAAATAATACCTGCCTTCTATCAACTTTACATGAATTTTAATGGTGTTGATAGATATGACGATATATGGTCAGGTGTTTTTCTGAAAAAAATAGTGGATCATTTAGGAGATAAAATGTGTTTAGGAGCTCCTCTTGTATATCATGATAAAAGACCTCGTAATGTATTTTCTGATCTAGTGAAGGAAATTAGGGGATTAGAGTTAAATGAGATATTATGGAAACTGGTTAATAAAGTAGAGATAGATGGAAAAACGTACTTAGATGCTTACCGCTCTCTCATAGAAAAACTTAATCGTAAGACTCATTATCATAATAATATTATTAATAATAATTATAAAAAAATTATAAATATACAACTTGAAAAAATGATGTTATGGACAGAAGTAATAGACTATATTCTTTAAACCATGACTAGGATAGCTTTTGTCCTATTACATCCATCCACACATTCACTAGCATCGTTTATACGAGTAAAGGAGTTAAGTCTCAATTTGGAGAGAGAAGGCTATGAGTCATTTATATTAACTCCTTATGAGAGAAGTTATAAGATCAGTAAAAAGGTAAGAGTTATCCAGTTACCTAATTTCCCTATAATTGGCGCTCATTTAACCCCAGAAATTATTAGAAGTAAAATTTATGAAACTACAAGAAAAATATATTATAATTCTAATATACAATTATTATTATTAAATATTATTTATAAAAAATATTTATATAATAATAATAATTTAAATAGAAATTTACTTAAAATAATAAAAAAATATAAGATAGATATTATTCAGGCAGAGCAAGATAATGCTGGTTTATTAGTGAGAGGATTTAAGGGGCACTTCAAGGGACCTTTAGTACTTGATTTACATGGTATATGGACTGAAGAACTCATCTCAGCTGGTACAATATCTAGGTATAGCACTGAGTACTTTCTCTTACAGTTTTTAATGAAAAAGTTAGTTAGTAGTTTTGATCTTATATTAGTCCTAAGCAACGAAATGAAGAAATACGTGATAAATAATTATAAGGTTGCAGAGAAAAACGTGCTTTTAGCCCCACCCGGAGGATATCCACGTATATCTCAAATACCCGATAAAAAACCTCCTTATAAGATCGTTTATGCCGGTACTTTAACTTATAGTAAAGCTATTGACTTGATGCTTGAATCCATTAAGATTGTTAATCTTAAAAAACCTGATGTTATGTTTTTATTTACTAAGAAAGGAGAGTTAATAAACAATGTATCCTCCTTAGCAGGTAAACTTAATGTAAATATCAGGTTCTTTTGGTTTAATAATGTTGAGAAGTTCTATTCCTTCCTCTCAAAGTGTCATATAGGACTTCAACCCTTAAAACTAACAATAGCATCGAGAATAAACGTTCCTTCTAAGGTTATAGACTATCTCTCGGTTGGAGTTCCCATAGTAGTTAACGACGTTAAAGGATGGACAAGGGATATAGTAAAATATAAGGCTGGTGTAGTAACAGATAATACTCCTGAAGGATTCGCTGAAGGGATGCTCTGGCTGTTAGAGAATCCAGAAACCATTAACGAATACTCGATAAACGCTTTAAGATTAATAAAAGAGAGATACAATTGGGAGGTAATAGCCAGGAATCTTGCAAGAGCATACGGAAGAGTACTAAGTGAACAGGAATGAAACGAGTATTACTCTTAGCCATGTTCTTGCCGCCTGACACAGGGGGTGAAAGAGGATGGTACATAGCTAAAGCTCTCTCAAAAAAAGGATATAACGTAATTGCGGTATCAAACCTTCAGCCTCATTTTAAGGTAGGAAAAAATCCTGAACCTTGGGAGTTTAAAGACAGAGTTTTCATAGTGAGAAGACCTATTTTAAATTTAGGATATAGAGGATTCATAAGAAAGTTTTTAATGTTTGCCTCGTTTATGATATCAATAATACCAATAATAATAAAATACGGTAATAAAGTAGACGTTATATATTCTCGTGGTCCTCATCCATTCTTGGATTTACCCTCACTAGCCTATTCAAAGCTAAAAAATAAGCCTTTAATATTAGATATAACCGATGCATGGCCTGAGACGTTAATTTATCTTAATTATAAAAATTCATTTTTAAAAATATTAATTTTACTTGGTAAGCTAGTTAATAAATATCTCTTTAAAGAAGCTAAAGCTGTAGTTACACATACTCATAATCTAGCAAGATATTTAATACGCAATTATAGGCTTAGGAAGATTAAAATAGTAAGAGGAGTTATTGATACTACCACTTTTCGCCCTATGTCTAAAAAGGATGCTACTGTCTATATCGACGATAAGACATTAAGGATTATCTTAGATATGAACGGGTTAATAGTAGTTTACACGGGTATTATTGGTCCATTCCAGGATCTAAGAAGAATACTAAAAATAGCGCCATACTTGCATAATCACAGGTTTCTAATAATAGGTGAGGGAGAAGAGCGAGAAAGATTAATAGAAGAGAAGAACAAAGCGGGAATACTTAATGTGGAGTTTTTAGGGCTTATACCTCATAAGTACATACCATATTACTTATCACTGGCTGATCTCTGTCTTCTTCCGTTAACGAACATTCCATTTCTGGAGATTTCTTTACCTAAGAAAATGCTTGAGTATATGGCCTGTGGAAAGCCCATAATGTATGTTGGTCCTAAGAGCGAGGCATCATTTTTAATTAAAAAATGGAAAGTAGGTTTCGTTGCCGAGGATGAGAAAGAGCTTTATACAATATTAAATATGTTAAGTAAAGAAGATAAAACCTTAATAACTATGGGTATAAATGCAAGAAAAATAGCAGAAAAGGTATTTTCCCTAGATAGTGTAGGAGAGAAACTAGGTAATCTACTCGATGAAGTCTCGAGATCCTAGTATCCTATTGTTAAGCAGGTATATTCACCATACCATGCCTATTTACAGGGAACTTATTTCCAAAGCGAACGTTAAATGGATAGGTTATAGGATACCTAGGAAACTTACTAAATTAACGCTACTTCCTGTTTTCCTATATGAAAGTTTGCTAGGATTAATCTTCGTACTTATCTTACGTCCTAAAGTAATAGTCGGATATTATTTAGGATTGGAATCTTTGATAGCTATATTACTTAAAAATATAACCAAGTCAAAAGTTGTTCTCTTCTCGATAGGTAGTGACGTAATATACAAAAGAAAAACCCACTATATTGTATTAAAATATATTCTAAGTAAAAGTAATTTAGTAATATGTATAAGTAAGGAAATAGAGAAGAAAGTGCAGTGTTTAGGAGCGTGCTCAACTAAGATTATACCGACTATTCCTAGTTTTTCTGATTTTAAAGAAATAGGAGTGAAAAATAAAGAGTATGATGTAATAAATATTGGTTATTTAGTTCCCGTAAAACATCAGGAGTTATTGGTGAACGCCTGTGATAAATTACCCGGAATTAAAGCCGTCATAGTGGGTGATGGTCCTCTTCTCGATAACCTAATTCTTAAAGCTGAGAGAACAGCATGTGAGATAAAATTTACGGGAAAAATTAAACATGAGAGTGTATGGGAGCTCCTTCAGAAGGCTAAAGTTTACGTTCATACATCCTATAGAGAGGGGATCCCGGCAGCTATATTGGAAGCCATCTATTGTGAATTACCCGTCATAGCTGTTAAGGCTAAGTACGTAAATTTTCTTTTAGAACTAGGATTTAATATCGTCATAAGTGATAGGAATCCGGCGAGCCTCGCTTTAGCAATAAAAAACGTTTTAAATAACTATTCTAATTACAGCAAGTTAGCCGCAAGAAATAAGAGAAGGCTCATATATATAATAAATTTCTTTAAGAAAGAGCTCCTCAATAGCATTCTTAATTAATGAGTTTAGTGTATAATATTTCATGAATAAAACTACTTTCTTTAAAATAATATTAGTTGTTATCTACACGCTCTCACTAGCAACAGAAGTAATAAGCTATTCCCAGGTCAATGAAAGGAAGATTACTGTATATGGAACATGTACTATATTTACACAACCGGATAAATTAAGAATAGTACTAGGAGTTAGAAAGGACGGAAAAGACCCTCTTAAACTCTTCCAGGAAGTAACTACTAAAATAGATGCTATAGAGAAGACAATAATAAGAATAGGAATTTCTAAGGATGAGATCTCTCTCTATCATCTTTCTCTAGTTCCTCAATACGACTATAATAAAAAACCCCCTGAGTTAATAGGCTATTCAATGTCTTATCTGCTAAAGGTTGAGACGAAAAATCTTAACATGGTGAGTAGGGTGCTTGATCAAGCGTTAAAAGCGGGTGCTAATGTAGTGAGTGAAATAAGCTATTTCTTATCTCAGGAAGAGTACAAGAAAGCATATCTAAGAGCTCTAGATTGCGCAGTGAATGACGCCTATGTAAAGGCTAGAAATGCAGCAAGGTCCTTAGGGATGAAGCTAGGTAAAGCTATATCAGTGAACATAGAGGAGGCACGTATAGTGTTTGAATACCCTACAAGAGCTGACATTACTGCAATGAAACCTACTGAGGTACCTGTGAGAGTTGGTGTTAGAATGGAATATGAGCTTGTTGAAGAGTAAATTAACTCCCTTTTTATATTTTATTACGCTTCTTTGATGAGTATCGTGATTAGCTTAACGTTATTATCTTCATCAGCCTCTACCACTATGTTCTCTTTATCGGCAACTATTTTTAGTTGGTGTTCTCCAGAAACGTTCTTGGGTACCTTCCAGAAGAAAGCTACTCTAGTATAAAGTCCTCCTAAAATGTTTCCAACTTTTTTGTAACCTATTTCTCTATCATTAAGATACAGAGTAAGGTTAAACGTTCCACTCTCATTCCCTCCTCTGTTAAACACCTCAATCAGTATAAGAGTCAAAGAATTTTCTTTAATTTCTGAAGGAATGAAAGTTACATTACCTATAACTATGTCAGGTAAGCTCTCTTCAGTCTCTAACTTAACAGGTTGCCATGGAGTTATAGCTGAGGTTTCAGAGCTTAAGATTAATATGTCCTCTACCCATATATTATTGTCTTCGTTCTCTTCCTCTATCTCATCGTTTATATCAGCAACTATCCTAAGTTTATGTGAGCCGGCAAAGCCTACAGGAATCCTCCATACAATGCTTGCCCCTGTGAATGGGGCAGAGCCTAACAACTTAACTCTATCTATTCCTATTAGAACATCATCTATGTAAAAACCTACAGTGAAATGTCCTGTCGTTACAGGAACCAAGCTAACTACTTGTGCTCTTACACTCATCGCTCTTCCTTCTACAGGTACTCCGGGAGATATACTTACACCTGTTATAACCAAGTCAGGCTTCTCCTCTTTTGAAGCAATATTTACCATACATTCATCATACGCCGTTCTTCCTTCTTCATCAAGAGCGTAAACGTAGAAACGTCTATAGGACGAGGGAAACGTTATTTTTCCATAATATACATACACCTTATTACCCTTTACTTTATCATTAAAGAGGACCTTTGTTCCCCATTGATAGTCATCTACTAGGGTAAGCATCACATCTTTATTAGCCTTAAAATATATCACTATGTTCTCTCCTAAAAAGTAAGTAGCTCCACACCCCTTGTCGACCCATACCTCGACTTTTAAAGTAGGAGAATATATTATCGGCTGTGCTACTATAAGTAAAACTAGGAATAGTAATACTACTATAAGAATTACATTTCTCATAGTTATTAGCCCCTAATATTAAGTAGTAAAGATATGTTAGTAAATGTTTGGTTTTGAAAATATTATAAGCAAAGTATATTATTTAAAAAATATTAAAAAATAAATAAAATGCTTAAGGCACTCTCTCTATAGTCCAGAGGGCGAACCCTCTTTGATTTCCAACCTTAACTATAATCTGTCCGTTATAGTCTCCTGAAAGCCAAGTAGAGCCCTTCTGAGGTACAACAGAAATAGCGTAAACACCGTTACCATACTCATATACATCAACTACTTCGACTCTAGCTCCTCCAGGAGGGACAAGCATCGTAAGCACTATAAAGTTTCCCTTTTTAAGCCCAGTGACTGGACCATTACTTGAAAGAACCTGGACCAGTAGGTTGGCATTCCCCGTACCTCCATCATAAGCATTAGCTCTGTTTCCCACAGCTGTTACCATTAAAAGTCCTCCATATTCAGCCTCTACGCTTCTCAGAAGAACCTGAGAGCTGAACGTTAAAGCCAAAATAGCTACTAAAACTACAACACTTATTTTATACAATTTCCTTATTTCTAACATATTTTAAAACCTTTAAGGTGTGTTAAGTGGTAAAACTCATATAAAAGCTTTGTGTTTTTAGCAACATAATATATATTTCTTATAGGAATTAAGATTCACTTACATAGACTCTTCTTGCAAGCATTTTAACTATTTTATCTGGATGTACTACTATACCTTTATCGGTTATCTCAAAGAGGTGTCTTCTTAAGCTATGGCTCGTTCCTCTCATCTTCCAGCATATTATTGATCTCTTTAATTCCCCCTCTATTTCATCAAGATCCAGTCTTATTATCCCGTCAGCGGCATGCTCTACACCAGGTCCTCCAAACCCCCTCTCTCCTACACTAACTTGAGATACTAGTATTGATGTAGAACCGAGTCCTGCTAAGACTCTTTTAAGCGTCATTACGACGCTTCTAGCTATTGCAGGTCTTGTCATGTAAAGAGTGGTAACAGAATCAATAACCACTCTTTGAGCTGAGAGGTCTCTAATCGCTTCTCGAATTACGTCTACAAAGCTGGGCACATCATCGACAGACCTAACTACGTACTTCTCCCTTTTTGCCGCCTCTCCTATACCTCCAGTAAACGCATCCACTATAGCAAATAACCCTTTTTCCTCGTAATGTCTTACATCCCATCCAAACTGAGCCATGTTAATCCTTATTTGAACAGGATGTTCTTCGAGAGCTACAAGTACACCCGGCTCATTGTTCCTAAGACCATGGTACAAAAATTGTTGCCCAAAGATGCTTTTACCCGTACCTGGCCCTCCTGAGAGTAGAACAACGTTTCTATACGGTATCCCTCCATGAAGTATCTCATCTAATCCAGGTATACCTGATTCTATTCTTTTTACAGGCATCTTTCCCAAGCTATTTTTAAAGTGTTTTTTGTTTAAAAATCTTCAATAACTATAATATTTAAAAATTGCTTATAAATATAGAAACATATTAGTATTACTATGTTTAAGTTAAATTTAATATTTTTACTATTTGCGTAAATATTTTTCTATTATATTTATATTCTTTTAATAATTTATGTATATTATGTAAAGTATCATTATTTACATTTAGTATTTGTCTTAAAAAATAACTAATCTTTCCTTTTTTAAAGAATAGGAAATTCATAAGTTGTGTTAAGTTTGTTTTTTTGGAAGAAGTGCTTGCTGTCTCAAAGTCTAGAATGAATACCTTAGAGTCTTTAGTTACAAGTACATGATTCTTAGGTTCGGAAAGCTCCTTGTGACTTACTCCTATAAGATCTAGCCTATATGCTTGTTCTAGTAGATTTAAAAGTATTCTTTTAAGCAAGGTTATGTCTTTAATTGTAGCAATAATCTCTGACAGAGGTATTCCCTCAATAAACTCCCACAGTACGAAGTTTCGTGAAAAGGCTATTAACTTGGGACCTATCTCTCTTCTATTAGCTATAAGTAATATCTTTGCTTCTTTGATAACAGAATCCCTGTTAGAATCTAATCGTCTGATCTTCACTGTGATAATTCTTCCGTCAAAGTATTTCCCTTTAACAACTATACTTGTTGTACCTTTTCCGATAACGTGAATGCCTTTGATCTCTGTTTTCCCCTCTAGTATAAGTGATCTAATCCCCAATAAGTAAGCCTCAATAAGCCGTTTACTATATTCTTTCTCATCAAATACAGGATAACATAACACATACTTAAGTATGGGAGAGGGATTAGTTAATGAGACCTCCATGGCAGCCTCCTAGTAAGCCACCTATAAAGATATTGGAGATACTCTTTTTCAGGAGATATATCAACTATATTTGCTCCTTTAAGTACATCTATATTCTCTTTAAGATACTTACTGATTAACTTACCAAGCTTAGCTTCGTTGAGTTTTTCCTTTATAACATCCTCTGCTTTACTATATTTTACCCTCCTTAATACTACTAATCTATCACCTTTAACGTAAGGACCTGATATCACATCGCTCCTTTTCTCATTCAAGGATATAAAGGTAAGGGAGTTGTCTAAGTATATAGGGGGACCTTTGTGCTCCTCAATCTTCGACCTCTCTAGGTACTTTAATTTAAATAACATGACTAGAATGTTACCTTTAGTCCATGCAGACGTATCAAATACTCTAAATCCATATCTATGAAGTAAGTCAGTGATCCCTTGAAGGCTTCTCTTAACCTGTCCCCATAGAACATCCTCAGGGAGAGAAGGTATCAATGTCTTTATAGCTATAACATTCTGTTCATAAAGCTCTCTCTTAATTTTCTCGATGTCTATTGATGGGGAGTGAGGGTAGAAAAAGGATATCGAGGGTGTTTTTAAAAACTCCTTACAAGCAAGTACGAATAAGGAAAGTTTCTCTAAGCTGACTGCTGATGCGGCATTTCTTTTTTCATCTATTGGATCTATGACTATAAGAGGAGCTCTGAACATTTTAAAGACATCTATCTCCTTATTCTCGTAATATCCTTCTAAGTCTATCACTATTCTCCATGGTTTCCAGGTTGAAGCAGCTACTATAGTATCTTTAAAGGACCCGTAGTAAGTAACAAGTATCTCAATTAAATAACCTGAGAACCCTTCAGTCTTTATTTCAGCCCCATATATCCCTATTCCCTTAGTAAATCTCTTCAATAGTCTTATTTCATCTTTTAGTTCCGGCCTTTTACTTATTACATTTCTTATGTACCTAGTGTGAAAAGGTGTTCTGTCAACAGGCGTTCTAACATCTTTAGAGCTAGGTACATCATAAGCTGGAACGATGTCGATCTTTACTTTACCATAGTTAAGCTCTATATAAGGATGAGACGCATATCTCCTGACGGGATTTACACCTAGTTTTTCTGCCAGCTCCTCACCTAACATTAATCCATATTTTCTTAGGAGATCCAAAGGAAATGAAATATTAAATAAGAGAAATATATCCAGGTCAACATCCTCTGAAAGCCAGGTATCTTTAGCAAATGATCCTTCGATCTCTACTCTAACCTTTTCTTCAAGCTCGTGTTTTTTTACTAACTTTTTAAGGATGTCTAGGATAAAAACAGATATTTCGTTAACTTCCTTTCTCTCCCTCTCTGAAGGCTTAACTCTTTTTAATACTTCTTCAACTACCCTATCAAACTCCACATGTTCTACTTTCTAGCTTCAACCCTAAATAACGTATCATATATTGGTCCCTTTGAGGTCAACGTACTTTTCTTAAGCCTAACATCGTTAACTCTCATACTTCCAATAAAAACATTCATAAGCTCTTTGATTATTTCGGAGAGTCGAGGAGAAGGATAACTTTTCACCCTGGCTATAGTTAGATGAGGGATAAACTCCTTATTTTCCTTAGGTATCTTTAAAGAGGATAAAAGCTTATTAACCTTTTTACTCAGTTCTATTAGCTCCTCTTTTCCCTCACTTACCCCTACCCAGATGACTCTAGGTCTTTCAATTCCAGGAAATGCTCCAACTCCTGAAAAACTTAACGTAAAGCTACTAAATTCTAAAGTAGATAACCTATCCTTTATGGATTCTACAATAGATGTAGGAATCTCACCTATAAACCTAAGAGTTATATGGAGATTTTCGGGCTCCACTGCTTTAAGGCGTGTACCTGTATTTTTTAACTCTTTTTGTATTCTCACTATCTTATTTACAATATCACTCTCTTCTATATCTACAGATATAAAACATCTAACTCTCTCTAACAATTACCTCCCCTCCTTATATAGCCATTTATCAAGAAGCTTACAGTGAGCTGGGTGAAATTCTCCGCTTCCACACTTGTAGAGATAGGGGCAAAAGAAACAAGGTATGTCTTCAAGGAACTCGGAGAGACGGACTTTCTTAAAAGCCTTGGAGGTCGGTTTCAGTAAGTATGTTTTCCTTCCTTTATACATGTATTCTTCTCTAGTTAAAAGTCCCCTTTTCTCTAAACGCTTTATGATTTTTATGCCTCTTCTACTGTCTATTTTAATTTTACCCCAGATCTCTCTTTGTAGAATACCCTTGTCTCCAGCGTTCTTAACAATGTCAAGTATCTCTTTTTCAACAATTTCCGACACGGTTTCAGTCAAATCCCAAACACCATATGTTAGACAGGTCAAGCTCTACTCTGTTCCGTCTACTCCAGGATAATTATTTTAAAAGGATCCTAATAAGGGTTTTAGGTTAGGGTTAGTTCAGTGGTAAAATCATGGATATCCTTGGTCTCAAATAAACTAATGTTTTCCTACGATTCGGTAGTTAAGCTCATAGAGCTTTATGGTTTCTTCAGAGCAAGAAACATATTGCATTCTCTTAAGTCTCCTGGAGATAAATATTTCCTAAGAGTTAATACGCTTAAAGCCTGTAGAGAGGATGTTTTAGAGAAGCTGGCTGAGGAGGGAGTGGAAGCCTATGTTTATCCTAATTTAACTGACGTAATCTATCTTAAAGTAGAGGGACCATTTGAGGTTAAAATGTTAAACAAGAAGGTCGTAGCTAAGAAAGATGCCGCTGAATCAGTTTACATGGGTGCTAATCTTTACGCTCCTGGAGTCGAAAGGGCCGATAAGGTGAAGGCTGGTGATAGAGTAACCATAGTGGATCCATATAATCGCCCAGTAGGAGAAGGAATCGCTGAGATGGATTGGGATGAGATACTTTACTCTCATAAAGGTCTTGCTGTAAGAACAGTTAAATCCATATATAAGGTACCCAGTGTTAGGGAGCTTAAGGCATACAAGGAGGGATTAATATATGATCAATCACTTCCTTCAATTACAGCTTCACACGTACTCGCTCCTAAGGAAGGATGGAAGATCGTGGATATGTGCGCATCTCCGGGAGGAAAAGCAACTCACGTCGCTCAACTTACAAGAGATAAAGGTGAGGTACTTGCGGTAGATAGATCAGAGTCTAAGATTAATAAAATAAGAGAGAATATTGAGAGACTCGGCACAAAGTCTATTAAAACCTTCGTACGGGATTCGAGGTATTTAGACTTAGAGGACGTTTTTAATGAAGCTGATGCGGTCATTTTAGATCCTCCATGCAGCTCGTTAGGGGTAAGACCTAAACTCTCCTATGAAAGGGATCTGAGAGACGTTCATTCTCTTTCACGGTATCAAGGGCAGTTTTTAAGAGTAGCTTCAAGAATAGTTAAGAAGGAGGGACTAATATTATACTCAACGTGTACGATGACATTAGAGGAAAATGAGCTAAACATATGGTGGGCTTATAAGTTTTGTAAACTAAAACCCGTAAGCCAGAAAGTGTTTTTCGGATCCCCAGGTTTTAATGTAGGATCTTTAGAAGGATACGTATTTCAGAGATTTGAACCCGATATACATCATACTCCAGGCTTTTTCATATCACTATTAGTTAAAAAGTAAATACAAATAAAAAAGTTTAGTTAATTACCAAATTACTCTAGTAATTCTTAAAGATCTACTTATTTCATCTATTTCTCTCCAATCTTCATAACTCATTCTCCAATTTGCAGCCTCTGCATTACTAAGCACTTGATTGGGATTCTTAGCTCCAGGTATAGGAACCACTACAGGACTGCTCATTAAAAGCCAATTAAGAGCTACCTGTGCAGGTGTTTTATTATATTTTTTAGCGATCTTTTCTAACACCTTTACTAACTCATATACTTGATTAAAGTTCTCTGGTGAAAAAAGCGGATCCTCGGATCTTACATCCGTAAATTTAGGTAAGTTCTCAGGTGTATACTTACCTGTTACGGCACCTTTAGCTAAGGGGCTCCAAGCGAGTATTGTCATCTTATTTTTCTCCGCGTAAGGTATTAGCTCTTTCTCAGCATCTCGCTCGACTAGGTTATATCTTATTTGAAGACTAACTATGTCAGTGGATGAAAGACACTCTCTCGCAGACTCTATAAGTTCTGGTGCAAAATTACTCAATCCTATATACCTTATTTTACCTAGGTTCACCAGTCTTTCAAGAGCCCTCATATATTCACATGTAGGAAAATTGTGCCAGGCAGGGGGCCAGTGTACCTGCATAAGATCTATGGTGTCAACTCCGAGTCTCTTTAAGCATTTATCGGTAGCACGAAAAACATCGTCTCTACTTAAGAAGTCTCCAGGCAACTTAGTGGCTATATATACATCGTCTCTAGCGTTTAGCTCCTTTAAAGCTCTTCCAAGAAATTCCTCGCTTTTTCCTCTACCATATACAGCTGCAGTGTCGAAGAAATTAACATCAAGTTCTAATGCCTTGGCAACGATCTCTTTTGCACGCTCATACTCAGTAACACCCCATGCCTCGCTAAACTGCCATGTTCCTAAGCCTATAGCGGATATTTTGATATCCGATTTACCTAAGATACGATACTCCATGAGTTTCTAAACCCCTGTATGAATTAAGTTACAGATTTTTAACCTTATCCGGTCTACTTTTCTAAATATGAATTAAGGAGTGATCCTAGGTTAATTATATATCCTCATTATAGAAATAAGATTTGAAGAGGGCCGGTAGCTCAGTGGGAGAGCGCCCGCCTCGCACGCGGGAGGTCGCGGGTTCAAGTCCCGCCCGGTCCACCATTTTTATCAACCACTTTATCAAAGAATAAAATGAAAAAGTAATGTTGAGTAGGGAAGAAGCTCTCGTAGAAGAGCTTTTTAAGGGCTGTAAAAAGACTCTCAGGATTTTGAGACTTTTTATAGTTAATCCTAATAAATCATTTACTAAATACAAGATTGAGAAGGAGGCTCTAGTGTATGACTCTGAGACAATCCTCGAGAGGCTTGTTAAGCTTGGAATAGTTGAGATATTAAGTGATGACCCAAAACTATACAGGCTTAAGAATGAGATACCTTTAGTAAAAGCTTTAAAGACTTTCCTAAAGGAGATAGGATATCTTTAGAGGAGATGAAAGACCATGAAAGTGTATATAGGTACATCTGGATGGAGTTACTCATGGAATCCTAATGGATTAAAGTGGTATGTTGCAAACTCGGGTTTTAACTCTGTTGAGCTTAACATGAGTTTCTACAGTTTTCCTAGAGAGAAGCAGGTAGAGAGGTGGTTTAAGGAAGGTAAGGGGCTTGCATGGGTGGTAAAGGTTCATAGAGCAATAACTCATTACGGTAAGTTGTCTGAACGAGTTCTTAATACTTGGAGCAAATTTAGAAGGAGGTTTAGCCCTCTTGAAGAAAGCATTCACCTGTACTTGTTTCAACTACCTCCTAGTTTAATTTTTAATGAGAGGACGTGGGATAAGGTGGTCAGGTTTGCTGTTAAGGGAGAAGTAAGGGATAAGATGGCTATAGAGCCTAGACATGAAAGCTGGTTTAGTGAGAATGTGGTATCTAGGTTTCGGGAAGAAGGAATAGTGTTTGTCACCCCAGATTCTCCTCTATTCGAAGGTCTTCCTGATTTAGGGATAATATGTGTTTCAGGTAAAGTTTACGTTAGGATGCATGGAAGACTGATATGGTATAACTACAGATACCTCACAGAGGAACTTGAAGAGGTTGCAAAAAAGATAATAAAGGTGAATCCTGATATTGCTTATGTATTCTTTAACAATGACCATGACATGCTTGATAATGGTAGAGAATTGAAAAAAATAATTAATAAATTTTTAATAAAGTAATGCTGTTCAATTAGAGAATCAAGAATAGGATTATAAATATAAATAGACCTTCACACTACTTTCATCAGGAGGTTTTTCACTGCTTCTGGGTGATTTAAAGCTTGGCTCGTGGTAAAAACGGGGAAGAGACCGAAATAGAGCTTAAGGTACTCGAGGTTAGGCAGAACGAGGCTGGTAGAGGCCGGGTTAGAATAGATGAGAACGTAATGGAGAGACTTGGGATAACGGCAGGTGACGTAGTTATAGTAGAGGGAAGAAGGAAGACTGTTGCCATAGCCTGGCCAGGTTATGCTGAGGATAGAGGAGCGAACGTAATAAGGATGGATGGATGGACTAGGAAAAATGCAGGTGTAAGCATAGGTGAAAAGGTTAAGGTTAAGAAAGCTAAGGTAAGACCTGCTCTTATCGTCAGGTTAGCGCCTACATCTATGACTCTTACAGTAGATGAGAACTTCGTGGCTTATGTCAAGAAGAGGCTTCTTGACAGACCCTTAATGGAGGGTGATGTGGTTCAAGTACCTGTTTTAGGCCAGACTATACCCTTCACCGTGATCTCTGTGAAACCTAACGACCCTGTTATAGTCACTGACTCAACTCATCTCGTCATTCTTGAAAAACCTGTTGAAGCCGGAAGTATACCCAGGGTAACATACGAGGATATTGGTGATCTCGAAGAAGCTAAAAGAAAGATAAGAGAGATGGTTGAGCTCCCCCTTAAATATCCAGAGCTATTCAAGAAACTTGGAATCGACCCGCCTAAGGGCGTTCTTCTTCACGGCCCTCCTGGCTGTGGTAAGACGCTGCTCGCTAAAGCCGTCGCTAACGAGACTGAGGCATATTTCATTGCTATCAACGGCCCTGAGATAATGAGCAAGTTCTATGGGGAAAGCGAGCAAAGGTTAAGGGAGATATTCGAAGAAGCTAAGGAACATGCTCCCTCTATAATATTTATTGATGAGATAGACGCTATCGCGCCTAAGCGTGAGGAGGTGACGGGCGAGGTTGAGAAGAGGGTCGTAGCTCAGCTGCTAGCCCTGATGGACGGGCTACAGAGCAGGGGGCAGGTTATAGTCATAGGAGCCACAAACAGGCCTAACGCACTTGACCCTGCCCTGAGAAGACCCGGCAGATTCGACAGGGAAATAGAGATAGGGGTTCCAGATAAAAAGGGTAGGTATGAGATACTGTTAGTTCATACGAGGAACATGCCATTAGCTAAGAACGTAGACCTCCACAAGCTTGCCGAGATAACACATGGATATGTAGGAGCTGATCTCGCTGCGTTATGTAGGGAAGCCGCTATGAAAGCTCTCAGGAGAATTCTACCCAAGATAGACCTTGAGAAAGAGGAGATACCTAAAGAGGTTCTCGATAGCTTAGAGGTAAGGATGGAGGACTTCATGAACGCTTTTAGAGAGATAACCCCGACAGCGTTAAGAGAGATAGAGATAGAGGTACCTACTGTTCATTGGGACGATATCGGGGGTCTTGAGGATGTTAAGCAGCAGCTCAGGGAGGCGGTGGAGTGGCCGCTTAAGTATCCAGACTCATACAAAAGGCTTGGTATAGATGCTCCTAAGGGCATCCTCCTATACGGCCCACCTGGCTGTGGTAAGACGCTGCTTGCTAAAGCCGTTGCCACCGAGAGCGAGGCCAACTTTGTCAGCATAAAAGGACCTGAGATATTTAGTAAGTGGGTTGGTGAGAGTGAGAAGGCTATAAGGGAGCTTTTCAGGAAGGCTAGGCAAGTAGCTCCCAGCGTCGTATTCATAGACGAGATAGATTCGATAGCTCCAATGAGAGGGCTTGGCATAGGAGATTCCATGGTCACTGAAAGGGTCGTTAGCCAGCTTCTTACTGAGCTGGATGGTGTTTCCAGGCTTGAGGGCGTTGTCGTGATAGGCGCTACTAACAGGCCTGACATCATCGACCCGGCGCTCCTCAGGCCAGGCAGGTTCGACAGGGTGATATTCGTCCCGCCGCCAGACGCGAAGGCAAGGCTTGAGATACTAAAGGTACACACGAGAAAAATGCCACTAGCGAACGACGTAAACCTGGAGCAAGTAGCAGAGCTAACAGAGGGGTATTCTGGGGCAGATCTAGAGGTGCTTGTAAGGGAGGCAGGGCTCATGGCGTTAAGGGAGGACATAAACGCTACTGAGGTCTATAGAAGACATTTCGAGATGGCTATGAGGAAGATAAAGCCCTCTATAACACAGGATATGATCAAATACTATCAGATGTGGGCTGAGAGATCTAAGACCGCGATGCAGAGAAGGGTAAGTAGCGTAGGGTTTTACGTGTAGGTTAATGTTTCCTTTAGAAGTACTTATACTAGCTGAGCTAGCTAGACAGAAAGGAGCTCTGAGAGATAAGGAGCTTTATGAGAACATAAAAAAACTTGCTTCCTCATTTAACGAGGATATTTCTCAAGGCCGTTTCAGAAAAGCACTGATGATGCTGGAGATAAGAGGGTACATAAGGGTCGAGTCTATAAAGAAGAGTAGCAGAATAGTGTATTTGGTCAGGGATTTAAATAAGGAGAAGTAGAGTAAGGTTAAAATAGAAAGATATTAGCTTCTATCTCACTTTAGTTTAAGTAGAGATCATGGGCGTAAACATAAGGGAGCTAGTCTCCCCTGTGAAAAAGGAGCTCTCATTAGAAGATCTCTCACATAAGGTCATAGCTATAGATGCTTACAACGCTCTTTATCAGTTCCTAGCGACTATAAGGCAGAGAGATGGAACTCCTTTAATGGATGCACAGGGGAACGTAACTAGCCATTTAAACGGGCTTTTTTACAGAACTATAAACTTCCTTGAAGCTGGAATAAAGCCTGTGTATATTTTCGACGGAAAACCGCCCGAGATAAAGCAGGCTGAGATACTTAAGAGGGAGAGAATAAAGAGAGAGGCTGAGAGGAAGTACGTAGAGGCTCTAGAGAGGGGGGATTTAGAAGAGGCTAGGATATATGCTCAGCAAACTTCAAGACTTACCTCTGCTATGGTCGATGATTCTAAGAAACTTCTGACGTATCTAGGTGTTCCATGGATCCAGGCTCCCTCTGAGGGTGAGGCACAGGCAGCCTATTTAGCTAGTAAGGGAGATGCGTGGGCCTCCGCCAGTCAGGACTACGACTCGCTTCTATTTGGAACTCCGAGACTTGTGAGAAACCTGACAATAACTGGAAGAAGAAAGCTCCCGAGAAAGGACGTGTATATTGAGATAAAACCAGAGCTTATAGTGCTTGACGAATTGTTAAAGCATTATGGTATAACTAGAGAGCAGTTAATCTATATAGGGATACTTCTCGGAACAGACTATAATCCAGAAGGCGTTAAAGGTGTTGGTGTCAAGAAAGCTCTTAAGCTCGTGAAGGAGTTGGATAGCATAAGATCCATCTTAAGGGCTGTGAAAGCCGAGTTAGGCGTAGACTCAGAGGAGATAACCAAGCTCTTTCTTAAACCAAAGGTAACTGATGAGTACATGTTGGAATGGAGAAGGCCTAATGAGGAGAAAATTAGAGAGCTATTAGTTGAGGAACATCAGTTTTCGCTTGAAAGAGTTAACCATGCTCTTGAAAGAGCTGTTAAGGCGTATAGGCAGCTTTTTGAACAAACAACTCTAGAGTCTTGGTTCGGATGAGTGAGAGCGATAAGGCTCGTAGGCTGCTAATTGTTAAGCTGAAGGCTGAAGGAGTTATAAGATCTCCAGAGGTTGAGAGAGCGATGTTGATTGTTCCTAGGGAGGAGTTTATTCCTCAGGAATACAGACGTTTTGCATATAGTGATAATCCTCTTCCTATACTTAAGGGACAGACTATATCTGCTCCTCATATGTGCGCGATGATGTGTGAAGCACTTAAGATGAGAAAAGGTGAGAGAGTGCTTGAGGTAGGTACTGGTAGCGGGTACCATGCAGCCCTCTGTGCTGAGATAGTGTCACCAACTGACAAGCCTATTAAGGGTTATGTAGTAACTCTCGAGTATTATAAAGAGCTTGCTAAATTTGCTCATGAGAACTTAAAAAGAACAGGTTATGACACTAGGGTTGATGTGATAGCTTGTGACGGAAGCATGGGATCACCAACTAGGATTAAATATGATAAAATATTAGTAACCGCCGCAGCCCCCTCTCTACCTAAGACCTTGGTGGATCAGTTAAGGAATGGAGGTAGGCTTGTAATACCGATTGGAAGTTACTTACAACAACTAACTCTTGTAGAGAAAGTAAACAATGAGATAAAGATTAAGGAACTTGGTGGTTGCATATTCGTTAGGCTTAGAGGTCAGTTAGGATTTAAAGATGAAACTAGCCTTTGATACGATTGTCGCTAGAGGAAACAGGCTAGTTACTGCAAAGCACGTTTCTACCTTTGAAGTAACTAAGGAGAACTTCCTGAGTGAGAAAGGTGATTGTATAATCGCTATCTCAGCTGACAAATCAGCTTCAGAACTATCTCAAGACCTTAAGTCCCTTCTAAAAGATAGCTCAATAGTGATTATAATTCTTAAGTCAGGAGGCGAATATGATGTGGTTATCGCTAAGGGCTCTCCCATGTTAACCCTATCTGATGATACATCCTTAGTAGTAAGAAGAAGTACCTATATAGACGGAAGAACAATAGCTATAGAGGCCGATAAGGCTGCCAAAGATATAAACAGGGAACTCATAGGTAGGCTAAAAAAAGGAGAGTTGTTAGAAATGATCATAGTAGCGGTTAAGTAGGTAGCTAAGCTTAACTGGCGGGCCGGGCGGGATTTGAACCCGCGACCCCCGGGTTAAAAGCCCGGTGCTCTTCCCGGCTGAGCTACCGGCCCCTCAATATTTTCAGTAACCATCATTTAAGAACTTATCTTTCGTAAAGTGATGGAAAGACCCTTATGCTTAGCTATATTATTTAAGGGAGAAGTTGTTTATTCCTTAACACGAAACCAACGGCCTTTAAGGGGGTTATGCTTTGAGTAAGGCTATTGAAGAGAAGGCTCTGGGAATAACTGTAAGTAAATCAAAGAACTTTTCTGAATGGTTTACACAAGTTATTACTAAGGCTGATCTAGTAGACCAAAGGTATAACGTTCAGGGCTTCATAGTCCATAAACCATGGGCTATGAGGATTATTAGGGAAATTTATAGAATGTTTGAAGAAGAGCTTGAAAATACAGGTCATGAGCCTGTGCTCTTCCCCTTAGTTATTCCTGAGGAGAATTTTGAAAGGGAGAAAGAGCATGTGGAGGGATTTAAACCTGAGGTCTTCTGGATAACGGAGGCGGGGGACGAGAAGCTTGAGAAGAGGCTTGCGTTAAGGCCTACATCTGAAACTGCTTTTTACTCAATGTATCCTTACTGGATTAAGAGCTGGAGAGATCTGCCTTTAAAGCTTTACCAAAGTGTTAGCGTGTATAGGTATGAGAAGAACACGAGGCCTTTCATAAGGGGAAGGGAGTTCCTATGGATAGAGGCTCATAATGCCTTTACTACACACGAGGAAGCCTTAAGGCAGGTTAAGGAGGATATGGAGAACTCCAGGAAGGTTATATGGGAGAAGCTGGGTATACCTTTCTTATTTCTAAGGAGACCTCAGTGGGATAAATTTGCTGGTGCGAGGGACACCTATGCAGCTGACACATTGCTCCCTGACGGTAGAGTGCTTCAGATATCTTCAACACATGATCTAGGTCAGGGTTTTGCTAAGGCTTTTGACATTAAGTTCCTTGATAAAGATGGAAAGTGGAAGTATGTATGGCAAACATGTTATGGGCCAGGTATTTGGAGAATAGTAGCTGCTCTCATAGGTATTCATGGCGACGATAAGGGTTTGATATTACCATTTGATGTAGCTCCTATACAGGTCGTTATAATTCCTATCTATTATAGTGAGAAAGATAAAGAAGAGATAATGAGGAAATGTGGAGAGATCAAGGAAAAGTTGAAGAGAAAGGGTATAAGAGTTTATTTAGATGATAGGGAGGAGAAAACACCTGGATGGAAGTTTAACGACTGGGAACTTAAGGGAGTTCCATTTAGGATAGAGATAGGTAGCAGAGAAGTAAAGGAAAAAGTAGTAACAATATTCAGAAGAGATATACTCAAGAGAGTGAAGGTAGCTGAAGACAGACTTATAGAGGAGTTAAGTAGCATGGCGAGAGATATGTTAAATAATCTTAAGGAAAAAGCGTTAAACTTTCTTAATAATAATATATATGAGGCAAGGAATAAGGATGAGGTCATTAAAGGTATTTCCGGGAGAAAGATAGTTAAAATGGCTTTCTGCGGTAAAGAGAGCTGTGCTGAGGAGATGAGGTTGGCTACCGGGGGAGCGAAGGTTAGAGGAACCCCTCTTGAGAACTTTAATCCCATTGAGGAAAAATGTGCTTGGTGCGGTGAAAAAGCTAGGTATACAGTTTACGTAGCTAAGGCTTATTGAATATGGAAAAAGTTACTAAAATACCTACTTTTAATTTAGAAAACAACATAGAGATAGTCGGTTTTGGCATATTTATTAGAGATATATCAGCACTAGTGGTTGCCGATTTCCACATAGGGTATGAGGAAGCCTTAGAGTCACAAGGAGTGCATATACCTGCTGTTCAATATCCGTTAGTGCTCAGGATTGTTAACCTTATGTTAGATAGGTCTGATGCTGAAAAGCTTATAATACTTGGAGATGTTAAACACGAGTTTGGAGAAGCTCTAAGACAAGAATGGAAAGAAACAATAGATCTTTTTACTGAGATAAAGAAAAAGAAGATAGATATACACGTTATTAGAGGCAATCATGATAACTTCTTAATACCTATACTTAAGAGGCTTGAAATACCTTTTCATGATCCCTATCTTAAAATTAGAAACTATCTTTTTGTTCACGGCCATAAACCATTACCACTAGATACATATTCCTTGTACATAACTCACATATTTATGGGACATGAGCATCCGGCTGTAGTTTTAAGAGACGAATTAGGAATAAAAATCAAGTTTAAGTGTTTATTAGAAGGAGATATAGACGGGAGAAAATTATTTGTATTGCCTTCTATTTCGCCTTTAATGCCTGGCACTGAGATTAATGTAAAGGAAGACAGGACTTTTCTTTCTCCTATACTAAATGAGGTAAATATTGATAGATTTAAGGTTTATGTAATAGATCTTACTGCTGGAATTTACGATTTCGGTCCTTTAGGGGCGTTGAGACACGCTCTTTGGTCTGTCTAAGGATAATAGTAAATCCTCTTATCTCGACTACCTTAGCTCCTAACTTCTTTGACAAGAGATCTGCAACTTTCCATCTGTCCATCTCATAAGTTTCCCTAAAGTTCCTAAGTAGCTTAACCTTTACTATCTTTCTCTTTTTAAGAACTTCCTTAAGTTCATTCAGTAACGAGTTGGTTATTCCTTTCTTTCCTATCCTGATAATGACAGGTTCACTCATCTTAGTCTAACTCTACTTTTACAGGCTTTCCCTCTCTAAATGATTTCCAGCATGCTTCAGCTATCTGAACAGCTCTTAGCCCATCTATACCCGTTATTAATGGTGTCTCGTCACTCAAAATAGATTTAATGAAATGCGAGTCTTCCTCCACGTAAGCATCGTAAAATCTCTTCTGGAACCATTGTATTCCGGTGTAAATTAGTCCTGTCTTCACACCCGATGCTATAAAGGGATCATAAAGTGCTCCCACATATATAGTTCCATCAGAACCCATTATCTCTGTTCTCAGATCATATCCAAAAACCGATTTCCTGCTTCCATGTATTACTCCAAGAGAATTGTTACTGAAAACAAAGTTTATGGATACAACGTCTAAGTCTCCTTTGTTTTTGATTTCCTCATATAAGTAAGCTCCACCATTAACATATACTTGAGTAACCTCAGAGTTCATAAGCCATCTAGCCATGTCAAAGTCATGGCTAAGCATATCAAGAAATATTCCGCCGCTTTTGCTAGGATCAGCAGCCCACCCTGGGGGGGCTCCTGGGTCTCTAGCTATTCCGATAAACATGAGGGGTTTTCCTATTTCACCTTTCTCTATCTTCTCCTTAGCATTCGTATAAGCATAGTCAAATCTTCTCATGTACCCTACTTGGAGCTTAACTCCTGCTTTTTCGGCTGCCTTAATAACCTCCTTTGCCTCGCTCACTGTTACTGTAAGAGGTTTCTCTGTGAAAACATGTTTCCCCTCTTCAACTGCTTGAATAATCATATCTTTATGAAGGAACGTAGGAGTAGCTATCACAACTGCATCGAGCTCTGGATCCTTTAGAAAAGTGGAATAGTTAGTAAACCATTTCACTTTAAGCTTGTCTGCAACGTTCTTAGCTAGATTTTCCACTACATCCATTACAGATACTAGCTTAGCTCCATCTACATGATAGTTAAATATCTCTGCATGAAGCCTACCTATTCTCCCTAACCCAGCTATCCCTACCTTTATTTCTTTCTGAGACATAGGATACACCGATAAATCCAATAATCTCTTCTTTGAAAAACCTATGCTTAAAATCTAATACTTTATTTAAATATTATGTTCCTTTATTAAAAAACAAAATTAATAAAGATTTATTTAGCTGGGAAATGTAACACATAGTAACCTATTATAACTAGAAGGTTAATAATTGTTGCTGCCCATATAGCTATACTTAACATCTTTTCTGATGATGGGGGACAGTATTTTGCCGCTACTAACGTCATCATAAAGAATACCACAAGGGTTAGTACTCCATGTCCTATCCAATGATGAGTAAATGTTCCTGCTAACCAGTCCTTTACGCCCTTGTTCTCTTCCTTTACTACCACGAGAAAAGCGCTGAAGAGAGCAGCTATGAGAAAGCCTACCACAAGACCTGTTATAAGATTATTCTTTACACTTCTCTCAGCCATGTGTTCTCACTCCTCTACAGGGACCTTAACCATCCATCCGGCCTTTGCACCAATCGATATCAGGCCGCCAAGAAGCTCCATTACCATTCCTCCTATAATAATTAATATTAGCATTGAGAGCAGTAATTTACTTCCTTCACCTTTAGTTAGCCTCTCTCCGTAAGCATATACTAGCGCTGGAAGCATCGTAGATAACAACAAGCCTGTAAAGAAGAGATGCTCTTTAGCCTCCATACCTATTGAATGAGCCCAAGGTAGAGGCCCCTCCTTTATAACTGCCTTATCATTATGATAATAGGTAACATACCACCATCCTCCTGCAAGGAAAGCCAACCAGACCATTAGCGAGAGTAATAAAGAGAGACTTACTGCCGTCTTAACGCTTGAGATTCCTCTCTTTACCTCGACTAATAGCCATATCGCTGGTATAAAGGCTACTAACCCAAAGAAGGCATGAACTCCTGCTGCTAAAAGTATGTCAGTGGAAACACTCATTTTTATCAACAAAGATTAACTTTAATTACATATTTAAATATATTCCTTTAACTAATGACGCCGGTATATGAGCTGATCGGCTAAGGTAATATTTATATTTACATAAGGCAGATGTGTGGTGATGTCTGAAGAACAACTCACTACGCTTGATGGGAAGGACATTAAATTATTCGGCGAGTGGAGTCTCTCCGAGGTCGAGATAAGAGACCCCAGCTTAAGGAGATATATAAGCCTTAAGCCCATGCTAGCTCCTCACACTGAGGGCAGACATGAAAAGAGAAGATTCGCTAAGTCTACAGTACCTATAGTTGAAAGATTAATTAACATGATGATGAGGCCTGGAAGAAATGCTGGAAAGAAGATGCTTGCAACCAACATAGTTAGGAGAGCTTTGAAGCTTGTTGAGCTTAAAACTAAGAAGAATCCTATACAGGTGCTTATATGGGCAATTGAGAACGCCTCACCCAGGGAAGAGACTACAAGGATAATCTATGGAGGAATACTTTACCATGTGTCAGTTGATGTAGCTCCTCAGAGAAGAGTAGACCTCGCATTAAGGTTTATAACTGAGGGTGCCAGGGAATGCTCATTTAATAACCCTAAGACAATAGAAGAGTGTTTAGCCGATGAGATAGTTGCAGCCGCATACGGCGACTCCTCCAGCTACGCTATTAGGAGAAAAGATGAGATAGAGAGAATAGCTTACGCAGCAAGATAAGAGCGTTATGCAATAATAACCTCGGGCTTGATAACTCATATTTTAGAGGATTTAAACCTGGCTAAAGCCTCTCCATACCTTCTATCCTGTTTAGCCCACTTCTGAAGCCTCTTACAGGGAAAAACCTTACACTGATAACAAGGCTCTAGCCCTCTTTCTACACAACACCTGAGGGATTAATGTTCCTCCTTTTCACGTTTACAGCCTAAGTATCGTACATCTTCAGGGTTTACTCCAATTCCTTGTCTTCTAAATCGAGCTGCTACCTCATGAGCAATTAGTAAAAATAATCAATTTAAGGCATAATGTACCTTAAGGCTTGCTCTAATGTACTCACGACAATATCTGCTTGATCACAATCCAGACTCCTACCGTACCTATTCAATAGTATAGCTCTCATTCCCAGCCTCTTGGGCAGGATAACATCTAAGAAAACATCATCTCCTATCATAACAGCTTCACTTGCCTTGACGCCTAAAATTTCCAGCGTTCTCTTATACATCTGTGGGTTAGACTTATCGCATCCAGCCTCATAACCCGTCATCACTAGGTCAAGGTACTTCTTAATGGGATTAATAGCCTCTTCGAACTGGAAACGGGCTATCGTAGTTCACTAAAGCAGTCTTAAACCCGCTTTTCTTGACCTTAACTACAGTATTAACCATGGAGACGAAAAAGCAGGCAGCACTAAGCTGTTGGGGCGAAATCTCATAACCTCTACTGAAGAGAAGATCAGATAGATCTACGCAGCTAATAGGGTCATCTACGTAAGCTAAAGTCCCATTTAGATCAAAGAGAACAGCTCTAATTCCCTTTAATATCATCACTTAACATCTCTTTTTATGGACGAGAGTACCTCATCCTTAAACTTCTCCTCTAAAGGACTCGAGAGTATAGGAGTTGCATTAACTATCATCCAATGTTCTCCCCTACTGAGAAACTCCTCGCTCTCCTTCCAGTAGTTCAGTAAGGTCACAGGTATGTCACTGCATAGCTCTCTTACTATCCTAGCAGCGTATGATGCGAAAATATAGCTAAACTCACATACTGGTGAATAGAATATCATTGCTTTACCTCTATCGCTACTTCTGGGCTCATACCTTCCCTTAGATTCCTTCCATACTGATAAAACCTGAATACTGGGTACCTCTCCTTTCAAGGGAAAGTATAGATCTCCAGGAGATCCTTTAGGAACAGGCTTAAATCCCATTTTCAGGAAGAACTCTTTCTGGGAGAAATACTCTCCAGTTACGAACGCGTGAGTCACTATAAGATTATATTTATCCTTAACTTCCTCTAAAAGAGAGTTGAAAAGAGCTCTAGCTACCCCTTTTCGTTGAGCCTCTCTGAAAGGATTATAGACGCAGTTAATAAAGAGAACGTTCTTTCCTTTATTTTTATATCTTGGATCAGCTATAGCTGGATAGTAGAGGAGTTGCGCCACAGGCTTGTGCTTAAAGTACCCTATTTTAGCCACACTGCCATATTTTTCTATCATCTCAATAAGCCACTCCCTTTTAATACTAACACCTTTTATGTAATCCTCAGTCATCTTAGGAGGTTTACAGACAGTCAAAACGTCGCTGATATTATTCAGACCTACGTCTTCTACTCTAAATAACATAGAACTAACTATCGCTACCAGCTAATAAATCTTCTTAATCTTTGTATATTTAAGAAAAATAAAGTTTAAAAACATAAATGATGAATAAGATGGAGTAACAGTTTCCTATATTAAGGGCTCTTAAGGAGTTATGAACTAAATGTCTTAAATAAGTTATTTATCTTATTTAGAGTGCCATGTTCTACCTATTCTATAGTAATTTTGCTTAGCTCTTTCTATGAGCCTTTTCACTCTGCTGCTTAAAAACAAAGGCTTACCCTCTATTAAAGCTGAAAGGGCTAAAGGGTTTCCTTTTTTGACCATACTTACAAGTTCTCTGTAAGTGTAAGCGAATGCCTGTATCTTGCCTACCTTATACTCCATCATCAATCTGAATCTTTCCAGAATGTTCATGTTCTCAAACTTATCACTGATCACAAGGACGTCAATATCGCTCCATTCACCGTGCTGGTTCCTAGCATATGAGCCGAAAAGAATGACTGATTCTATAGTTATCGAAGAAGTAATTCGCCTTAAAAATAGTTCTAAACGCTCACTCCTAGACGTTTAAGCTCACCCTTAACCCATTCTATTATATCGTTGGCGTATTTTACCGCTCTTTCAGCGGTCTCCGAGTCATAATAGAGCGCAGGATACCCTGACTCGAAAGCGTTGGGATATCTAGAAGGTATGTAATGTCTATCAAGCTCGCGGGCTTTGGGAAGGAACCTCTCTATATTAATTAAATCACTTAAAGAATTAAGTAGCTCTAATATACTGTGTCCCCAAGAACTCCTACCTAGTGCATAATGTAACGCTTTAACCGCCTTCTCCGCAGCCTGCTGAGCCTGGAAGCATGCCCACTCAAAATTTCCAGATGAGAAGCTATCCTTCGCAGCTTTGATGTCTCTGAGAGACTGCTTAAACCATCTTTTTGCCTCCTCTCTTCTCTCCATAGTGAAACCTCATAGTAAACCTATGACATTTCTTCCATAAGATTTATAAATAGTAATAGGCTTAGGAAAAAGTTAAGTTAAAAAAATAGAGGTTAAAGCGATGCTTGTGGTAGAGGATGTATGGAAGAGTTTTAATAATAAAAGTGTGCTTAAAGGCGTTAACTTAGAGGTAAAAGAGGGGGAGGTGGTAAGTTTATTAGGACCCAATGGGGCGGGTAAGACAACGCTACTTAAAATAGTAACCGGCATACTCAGGCCCGATCGCGGTAAAGTAATGATCAATGGGTTTAACCCTGAGGATCTCAGAGCTAGAACCTTTATAGGTTTCTGCCCTCAGGAGCCAGGGCTTATAGAGGACTTAACGGGTCTTGAGAATATGTTATTTTATGCTAGGCTTCAAGGGCTTGATGGTAGAAAGGTCATTGGGAAAATTAAGGAATTATTGAAAAATATGGGTCTAGCAATGGACATGAACAAGCTTGTGAGGAAATATTCCGGGGGTATGAAGAAGAAGCTTAGCTTAGCAACGACTCTTATACATGATCCTAAGATGCTTATACTTGACGAACCTACTACAGGTATGGATCCCGGTGTTAGAAGGGATGTTTGGAAGATAATTGAAGAGGAGAGGAAAAGTAATAAGGCTATTCTTCTAGCAACGCATTACATGGAGGAGGCAGAAGTACTGTCCGACAGGGTGTATATAATTAATCAAGGGGAGATAGTGGCTGTTGGGACCCCTGAGGAGCTTAAATCAAGATACGCTCCTCTCTCTGTTATAGAGATTGAGCTATATAAATTCCCTGAGGACATAGATGAAGCATTTAGGGGATCTAGTTTAAGTTATACCATGCATGAAAATAAGGTAAGAGTTCATTCGGAGAATACGGAGGAAGACATTCCGAGGCTTGTAACCCTTATCCACGAGAAGGGAGGAGCTGTGAGGTGCCTTAACGTAACTAAGCCTACGTTAGAGGACGTGTTCCTGAGATTAACGGGAAGAGGGCTAAACATATGAAGTGGTGTAGGGTAAAGGCGTTTCTAATCTCAGGGCTTAAGACGACCTTTAGGGATAGAGCTTCCATTTTCTGGGTATTTCTATGGCCTATTATACTGGTACTAATGACAGCCTATGTTTTCATACCCCCTAGCGTGGGTCGACCTCTTACCCTTGATACAGGAGTAATTAGCTACGATCATAGCGAGACGCCGTTTAACGGAACTACATTTATAGAGGTACTTAGGGCTGTAGAGTATAACGGCACTAAGTTGTTTAACGTTAAAACGTACGAGAATGAGAGTTTGCTGATGGATGACTTAGTTAAAGGCAAGCTTGATGTAGGGATCATTATTCCTGAAGAGTTCGGTAAGAACATAACTTTTTCCCAAGCAAGGTTAAAGGTGTATGTTAGTGGAAGTAACATATATTCTATACAGGTTAACAAAGCGATAATATCCGAGTATCTAAGGGAATTCTCAATAAGGACAGGGCTAAAGAAGGTGGAGATAAGCCTAAGATACATGAATACATCCTACATACCCAGCAATTTAACTGTTCAGGGACCATGGGGCAATAACAGTTTTCTCGAGTTTATTCATAGCTACATGTTAGGGCTTGTAGAACCTATAAACATAACGATTATCGAGAAGACTCCAGAAGCATTATCCACTAGACCAGCCATAATCGGTTGGTACGTTATAGGAGCTTTGGGAATGATGATGCTATACACAGGGTTCGTTATAGGAGCAACAGCCGTTGTTGAGGAGAAAGAAAGAGGGAGCTTAGATAGGATACTCTCGACGCCTACCAGAGAGGCTGAAATGTTAATGGGTAAAACCTTAGCGGGTTTAGTAATCTTATTGCTGTCCTCCGCAGCGATAGTCTTTACAGGTGTTTTTGTTATAGGAGCTAAAATAGAGTGGAATCCACTTAATATAACTGATTGGTTAGTACCATTAAACCTTACTTTAACAGGTTTAATGACCATAGGAATAGGATTCATGCTTTCACTTATAGCTAAAACTAGTCGTGGAGCCTCCAGTATGGCTACCACGCTCGGTCTTCTTCTCTCATTCACCGCAGGTGTATGGTTCCCTAAGGAGTGGATGCCTGCACCTGTGAGGAAGCTTGCGGACTTATTTCCCGTAACATGGGCTCTTGACACTATAAGAGATATAGTGGTCTATAATGCAGGGTTAATGGAATCGTCGATAAACACTGTTAAGAATCTAGCAGTCACTATAGTCATACTCGTTTTAGGGATAATAGCATATAAGAAAACGTTAAGAAGGTACGCAGAGCAATAATCCAGAAGACTAAAAACGTTGTTAGGGATAAACTCTTCTTATAGTTCTTGGGAAGGGTATAGCATCAACTATATGATCTAACCCTGCTATCCACATCGTTAACCTGTCCATACCTAAGCCAAAGCCTGCATGTCTTACACTTCCATACTTCCTTAAGTCTATGTACCATTTATAGTCCTCAGGTCTAAGGCCAAACCTCTTTATCTTACTTACTAGCTCATCTTCACTCTCTATCCTTTCACCGCCTCCTATTATCTCACCATAACCTTCAGGTGCTAAGAGGTCAGCTGAGAGGGTGACCTCAGGTCTTCTAGGATTACTCTTATGATAGAAAGCCTTAGCTTTCTCAGGAAAACCGTATATGAAAACAGGGACCTCCTGTTCTTGAGTAAATGCTCTCTCCTCGTCAGCACCTAGGTCGTCGCCCCACTCTATCTTAAACCCTCTATTTCTCAACCACTCTATTACCTCATCGTAGCTTACCCGAGGAAATGGCGGCTTTACGCTCTCTAAAAGGCTTGTATTTCTATCTAGTAACTTAAGTTCCTCCTGGTTTTTCTCGAGAACTTTTCTAACTATATGAGTTATCAGTTCCTCCTCAACCTTCAACACGTCCTCAAGACCAGCCCATGCCAGCTCAGCCTCTGTATGCCAGAACTCGGTTAAATGCCTTCTAGTTCTAGATTTCTCAGCTCTAAAGGAGGGTGCAACCGTGTATACCTTCTCAAGTGAGTAAATGAGAGCTTCAAGGTAGAACTGTGATGATTGCGTTAGGTAAACCTTTCTGCCATCGACATACTCTACCTCGAAAAGTGTAGCACCTCCTTCGACTGCAGCTGTTATAAACATAGGGCATTGAACCTCATAGAACCCCTTAGATCTAAAGTACTCATGTGTAGCCATGAATATCGTGTCCCTTATCTTAAGCACAGCATTTATCTTCCTGCTTCTTACCCATAGATGCCTTATATCTAATAAGAACTCCCTTGAAGCGTCCTTAGTTATAGGGAACTTTACCGAGGGTCCTAATATCTTAAGCTCCTCAAGCCTTATCTCCTTACCACCAACAGCCCTAGGATCACTCTTCACGATACCAGTAACCTCTACTGAGGCCTCGATACCGGCCTTAGAAGCCTTCTTGAACGCCTCAGCCCCGTCGTATACTACTGACTGGACAATCCCCGTGGAATCCCTAATCACTAGGAAGATCTTATCCCCAAACTCCCTTTTCCTGTAAACCCACCCTCTTACCTTTACCTTAGCACCCTCTTCCTTCTTAAACACTAAGGCTATCGGAGTATATTCAATAAAACATCACCACTCAAATATTCAACCCTATTCTTTTTAACATTCCTCTAAAAATTTGAAATTTCATTCTCGAATTTTTCCGATCAAATTCAGTCACTACCTGCTAGCAAACCTTGGAAGACCTTTACCATGAATCGAGGTAAGACAGTCCAGCTTTGGCTTGAAAACTCGCAAGTGGAGGGGGTACCTAGATAGGAGGCATGAAACAACATATACTCTCTGTCTATTACCTTATTAAATGGATGATGGTCCCTAGAAGAGCTTTCAGGGTTTAGAGCCCTGACGGCCTTGATGGAGCCGATACGCTAAGTATTGTGAAGCATAACACCCCATTCTTCTTTCTTAACTTTCTGCTTATTATTAAGTAATAACTTTCCTAAAGTTTATTATCGCTGCATCGCTTGTAATGATGAAGTCTTCTTAGTTTACTTATGTCCTTCCTTAATGGTCTTTATCAGTCTTTCGACTATTGGTATAAGTTTGTTCACGGGGGCGTTAAGTCCTATTCTGCTTATACCGCTGACTCTAATTATGTTCCGGTCATGTAGGTCTTGAACTCCTTTCTCAAGCATCTTGATGCTGGAGGATATCCTATAGCTTCTTGCTACCTCTTTGTAAACCTCGTAGAGATCCGAGAAACCTACATAAGGTTGAGAGCTGGATTTTAATGCGTATGCGAGCGATAGCAATATTATTTTCTCATTCTTATTAAGAGCCTGCAATTCCTCGCTGTTAATGTTAGGTGATAGCTGAGATATCACCTCTCTGACGTCATCTAAGGTCACTTTTTCCTGTCCTCTGTTCTCAGCCAACGTGCCTGCATGCAGCAATATGTCAAGTGCGTACCTAACATCTCCCTCCGACTCCTCCACAACCTGCTCTGCCACATACTCTACTACCTCTAAATCCACGGCTCCTTTGGTAAAAGCTTCCTCAGCCCTGTAGTTAAGTATGTCAACTAACTGTTCCTTAGTGTAGGGATTAAACAACACTATAAGTGAGCCTAAGGAGCTTCTCTCCGCGCCTCCAAGCCCCCTTCTCCACTTAGGGTCCCTAACTATGAACATTGTGCAAATAACGTTGCTTCCTTCGATGGGATCTATCTCGTTTATTCTGGTCATATCATACACTATACTCGTATCCCTGGAGCTTTTAAGGAAGTAATCTATCTCGTCAAGTATTATAGCAGCATATTTCTTCTTTTCCTTAAGCCCCCTTATTAGCTGCACAAGCATCTCCTCACTGCTCAGGCTTCTACTCGGAGATGTCCCTAAGAACTGCCTTAAAAGCTCCCTATATGCGGCGAACTTTGACCCGAGAATTTTAAGGTTAACGTACAGGTATGTTACCTCAGGACTTGAGATCCTTCTCCCTACATGAACAGCGGAGCTAGTCTTACCAGTACCAGGCGGGCCTTGAAGCTGTAGGACGAGATTAGCCTGCTCAGGCTCCTCAGGTAACATAGACAGGATCTTAGATATCTCATCCTCCCTGTGAGGCAGCCTCTCAGGTATATACCTAGGTGAAAGCTTAGCTTTATCTTTAAATATCATCCTTTAAAATTTCCTATGCTCTTGATATAAAGGATTACGTTATTATAGGCGATTGAAAGTGTTTTCTGAAACAGAAAATTATTAAAGAACCTAAAGAAAATTTAAAGGATGATTTTAAATTTTAAAGGATGAGGGAGAACAACTCAAGTCCAATGCAATTTGTCTCCTTAAGCACTTTCCTCATAGTAGTTTTATCCAGTATTCCATGGCGTCCTGAATAACTATGCTTTTCTTTTTCACTCTTTCAAACTCTTCTGGTGTGTAAAGGAGTAGTTCAACTGATACCTTGCTTGATATTAGCTTTCTAACTAAGGTGTATCTCTTACCTAGATCTAACCCCTTAAATCTACGTGAAACTACTATGAGATCCAGGTCGCTCTCGTAAAGCCAGTCTCCTCTCGCGTAGCTACCGAAGAGGTAAACCTCAGGGTCACCTAGGACCTTCTTTACCTTGGCTAGAAACTCCTTTAAGGCTTCCTTAATCATGGTAGGTACGTTAAGTCTATCTAAGGCCTGCTGTTCTCCCGACAAGCTTCACGACCTCTTCAGCCACCTTAATCAACCTTTCAGCTGTGCTCTTATCAATGCTCTCCCAAGGTCTCTCAAGTCCGGCATTGGGATATCTAGCGATTAAGTAGTAAGGTGAAAGCTCCGATATACCTATCCTTAACTCATCAGGTAGCCCTATGTTAAGCTCATTAATCAGCCTTGTAAGGTCATGAACCCTAGGAGGTTTAGACCTTTTAATAACTATATAAGCAGCCTTTAACGCCTTCTCAACAGCCTGGTGAGCAGCAAACAACGCCCAATTGTATCGTTTACCAGCTAGTGCAGAATACGCCTCCTCGAGGTCAATTAACGCTCCCTCATACCAATCCTTAGCTTCGTTCCTAATTACTTTACTCAATACATCACCTTTTGTAGAATAGTTGATCTTATTTCTACCCATTGCACGTGTTTAAGAAGGTTTTCCTTAAATAATAATTTAAACAGTTAAATCAGATTAGACATTACGTTTAAAGGATTAAACATAATTCTTGCTGTGGAGCCTTCCATGTCTGAACGATATAGATCTGTATCTCTAAGAGCATCTTTAGTCTCGATCTGTGCCGCGCTATATGCAATAATAGGTTACCTTAGCCACCTAGGGCTCTTCACCCCGGTTATAGGGGTCGTGAGATTCTGGCCC